>Ga0213860_10000902_pt1 | contig 12036 bp, 8 predicted proteins | sample PICome_3_FD_160118 | JGI IMG/M metagenome (GOLD analysis project Ga0213860, IMG submission 160118) | Coastal seawater microbial communities near Pivers Island, North Carolina, United States - PICO550 | ecosystem: Environmental > Aquatic > Marine > Coastal | place: USA: North Carolina | collected...
TGAGAATCTGCTGCAAGATTTGTATTGTCTATTCCAAAAATATCAGTCTTCCTTGAAGAAGCATTTTTTTGAATTAGATCATTTAATTTTGATGTTGATAAAGATGATTTATTAGCAGAAGAATCATCAAATTCCCCAGTTGTTAAACTAACATCTATATTAAGTCCAGTAAGTGACAACAATTCAGATGATAAATCATTTTCCAAATTAGATAGTGATTGACCAGGAATACCTGCTAAATCAGATACAGCACCTTCTACAATTCCGGTAGCTTGATCTACGGCATTTAGTAACTGATCTGGTATACTTGCCAAATCTTTAATAGATGATTTTGCAGATTTTATAAGATTTCCAAAAGATTCTTCTCCACCAAGAGCACTAGAAGCATTTACTTTACCACAACCAAGTTCTTCTTTACATGAAAATAAATTCAGAGCACCAAAAACAACATCCAACGCTCCAAATGCCTTTGATGCAATACCACTAACAGCACCTCCAATACCACCTCCACCCAATAATCCACCAACAGCACCTCCAATACCACCTCCACCCAACAATCCAGCAGCAGCGCCTCCAAGAGCACCAACAGGGTCATTTAAAAGTCCTGCTGCACTATCTGCTAATGAAGAAAGACCACCCAGAGCACCACTAACAGAACCAAGAACACCACCTAATGTCCCAGTAAGAACACCTCCCAATGCAGATACTGCTCCAAGAGCAGTATTTACTGCACCTCCAACAAAATCATTTAGAAATGATCCAATAAGACCTCTTGTGGAACCTAATGCTTTATTGAATGCACAAGTAACAGAATCTAGAATTGGATTAGTTTTTCCATTTGATGTTGCAGGTCTAAGGTTTGGAGGAAAAATATCTAAAACTGTTTGTGTTACTCTATTGACCTGATTCAATACTTCAGTTCTCATATCTTGTATCATTCCTCTTGTGTATGAGGAAATGACATTTGTGGCAGTAGTAACCATTGCATTTGCATTTTTCAATGCATCTGATGCCTTCTCAATTCCCTTTGCTGCCTTTGAAAGATCAATTACTTTTGATAACTCTTGAAGAACTATTTGAACTCCTTCTAGAGGTCCATTTTTCTTTTGGCAGTTGAGAGTCTGGGGCATTGGAAACACCCTTTTACCATCATCAAGTTGTGCCTTTAACATCAATGTTGAAGGACGTACTGCCTCAGCAGATTCTTGAATGGGTGTTCCACCATCACCACCTTCTAACCACAGAGCGTCATTAGCTACTGGATCAGCAGGTCCTGGTTGCTTTCCATCCTTATATCCACTAGAAGCATCGTATCTTACCGTTTCTGGTTTATTATATTCATCTAATCTACTTTGTGCTACGTTCGGAAGAACACCCATGATGATGGGTTCTCTAGCACTTACACCATCCTTATAAAAACCAACCACAAAAGAGTTGTTACCAATAGAAGGAGTTTGTACTCCTCCACCAATACCACCACCTCCAGTTACTGGTAGCATGACTTCCGCCATTACCAGTTCAGAGTTCTTAATGGTATTTTCTTTTACAAGTCTTGGATCATATCCAAGTATAGCAACTTTAGCACGATAACCCCATCCAGAGATATCATCTCTACTATGAATCTTATGCTTACTTATAGATTCATCTTTCTGATTATCTTCCCATTCAGATCCGCCAACGACCATCCCCCACCAAATGTAAAATTCGGTTCTCCCAAGATGTTCGCTTTGCAATAAATTTGCCATCTTAGTCTTCGTAAATTCTACACTCGTCTGCTTCTGGGTTGGAGTCGCAGTACATTTCTAAGAAAGTTGGATCATGATCTTCATCGGGGTGATTAACTTGATACTGTTCTAAATCATCAAGTTCCGATTCAATATGACGACGACGTTGTGGACTTAAGTTGGGGTTGTCCAGTTCGTCCCTATCATCATTTATATGTTGCTGTAAAGTTCTTTCCGACATAGTTCTTACTTTTTATAAACAGTAGAATCTTTTGATAAATGAAGTGATGTGTAATTTGTTTTCGGAGTAATTCTGTGTGCTAAGTCTAATATCATATATATGCCACTTCTGTTTTTATTTTTTTCATCCTTTTTCTGATCGATTTGTGGAAAATCAATTTCAACCAGATCTCCAACATGCAAACTAAAATCCATAGGTATTAAAGCAGTAATTTGTATACCCAAAAGTTGATTAGATCTATCAGTTGCTTGTCTTACTAACTGATCTATTTGATAATTTCCAAGACCATCAAGTTTCTTAGAATGTTTTGCTTGCTCTGCCCAAGTTCTACCATGAGGTATTGCACTACCATCTGAAATTTTACTTGATATTCTAGTAGTCTTTTTTTGGAAATTTTTGTCAGCAGCAATTTTATGGAACTCTTCTCCTGCATTGTTAGAAACTTTATTTTGCAGTTCATAGTCAAAAGCATCTTCAACAAATTTTTTCAGGTAAGGATCCCATCTTCTAAGTGATCTTTGAAATGTTGCTCCACTTAAAACTTCCGAATCAACATTAACAGAAACATTTTCGTAAAAATTTATAATATTACCATCGTATCCTTCTGGAGCTCCTATTGCTCCAGTATTGTTGAAGATATATTTTTTCTTTGGTTTCTGTTCAAATAAAAGATCTATAGATTTATATCTATAACCACCAGTAGAATCTGTTCCCTTTGCAACTTCATAGAATAAATATCCAGCTAAAACTCCAGGATCTTTTGGACATCCTTTATTACATAAGTTAGCACAATGATGAAAAACTTTTTCAGATCCTCCAGAAAAATTATATGAAATAACTGTGTTGTCAACTTCAATTTCTTTTGGAGTTTTCAAATCATCTTTCAGTAAAGTCATAATTTCTTCATGAGGAAATCCCTCATACTTTCTGTATGCTCTTTTTTCTTCATCATGATTATCCAGTGACTCACAAGAATAAAAGTCAGCATGATATGTTACATACGTATTTGATGGCGTTGAGTATTGTTCTCTCTGGTGCTTTCTAACCCTCAGATGATAATCATCAGTGAATTCCAATTTCTGTTCGTAGTTGTCCGTCACAACTATCTCAGTTTTTTCTCCACCAGTTAAATTAAATAACTCATCATGTGATGTCATACCAGATTCATTGTATCCAGCATCAGTAAAGATTGCCTTCACTCTTACAGTAGAATCAAATACACTTTCATATATCCTCAAGTCTGAACATTTAGGACCAAAGTTTTCTGTTGGTCCATAATTTGACGTAATTTTAAATACATCTATATTTGATTTTGTTGATTCTATAAGTGCTCTAGTTGACATGTTATGACCTACTTAAGGCATGTGTGTGCTTCTTATTATTTAACGCAGACATTTCAACAAATCCTCCTGTAGATTTACTTATACTGGGACTAACATTAGAACCACTGGGAACAGGAACAGGTTGTTTAACTACAATTACTTTTGTTTTTGGTTTTGGACTATTGTAGGAAGCAAATGAATTTGGAAGACTCATTGAACCTCTAGGTCTAATCAATCCACCACCCTCATAAGCAACGTGAACGTGATTGTGATGATAATCTGGTTCATTTTTTCCATGTAAAAGTTCTACGGGATTGACACCTTTCTTTTTATTGAACTGAGAAATTACATCTAAAATTGGTTGTTGTTCATAAGTCCATGCCCCAATATCAAGTGCTCTTGCACCTTGCGATTCATAATGTAAAGAATTCCTAGAGTGTCCACTTTCTCTTCCCCAAGGAGGATGTTCTGGATGTCTATGAACTTGACTAAAATTCTCAGGAGATTTCAATTTCGTTTTAATAAATCTTCCTAACTCTCCAGCAAGTTTAAATCCTTCTCCCCTATCATTAGAACTTGAATCTGTGTCTGACGTTGATGACGGTGATGGGGTTGGTGATGGTGAGGTATTAATGGAAGTAGATTTTTTTTTAGTAGATTGCCCTAATAACTTTTTCCAATCTTGAGGAATACTAGATGGAATGGGATCAGTTTTTGCTTTTTGTTCTGCATAATGATAAAAATTTCCATTTTTAGCAAACATAATGTCAGTGGATCCCATGTATTGCCCCATGCTACTGACCGCCTTAAAGTCAGTTCTGCCATTCAATTTCTTTAATGCTTCAACAATTTTATCTTGATTATTTTTTAGTTTTTCAGCAAGTTTTGGATCTCTGTATGCTTTACCTTTAAATACTGCTTCAAATTGGTTAGGAGCAGTGCCAACACCCATGATTGTATTTGGAAATCTAGGATCAGCAACTCTATTCAAAACCGCAGCAGCTACACCATATTCATCATCAGTATTTCTGAGTGCTTCATGACTAACGATAAAGGCAAGATCACTAAAGTCTTGATCTGTCATGTCTTTCAAAGAACCACCGCCAGACCCAAGAGATGTTATCGGTGCTGTATCTGTACCGGTTGAAAAATCAGTTGAAGAATAATCAGATCCTTTTGCTTTATTCAGACTAGAATCTCTATCACCAACATCAACTGGTTTCTTTTTATCAAAAAATGTATTATATAACCACTTACCTGCTATATCACCAGCAAGACCTCCCAATACACCACCAACAAAGTTTCCTGCAAAAGGAATGATAGATCCAGCAGTGGCACCAAGAGCACCAAAGATTGTAGAACCAATAGCAGCAAACGCAGCTCTACCAATTGGTTCTTTGAACACAAAGTAGTTAAGAGCAAAGTCAATTAGTCCACCAATGATTGGTATTTTATTTACAATTGGAGTAATAAATTTTTTGAAAAATTTTAATGTTTCTTTTGTTCCACCCTTACCTAAAATTGCAACTGCACCTTTTCTGGCAAGATTAGTAGCACCAGATCTGGCATACTTTCCACCTAAACTCTTGACTCCATCTTTACCAAACTTCTTTATTGCAGCATCTCTACCAAACCTATTTGCATATCTTCTAGCAGCTTGTGATGTTGTTCCACCTCTCGTAACTCTTCCTGCCTGGTTACGAGCCCCCTGAATACCAACCTGACCACGACCAAGACCAGATCTACCACCAAGTCCCTGAGCCATGGAAAGTATTAATAATACATTCAATACTTTCCCAACAACATCAGAAAAATCTTCAAAAACTTTTACTAAACCATCTCCACCAATATTACCAGCAAATTCTTTTACTTTATCGTAAATTTTATATCCAGTATCAATAACATTAACAACAATATTCAATACTGTTCCTAGAGCATCAATAATGAAATTTCCAATAGATGCTAATACTTTTCCTATTGAAGTCAAAGTTGGAAGCATTTTTTGCAGTTGTGGAAATATCTTTCCAAGTCCAACCCAGAATATAAAATTAAATAATCCAGATATCAATCTATCAAATAATCCTTTTCCTGGAATAGGAATAGATAATCCCTTAACTTTTTTGGTCTTTTTATCTACTTGTTCTAAACCTTCTTCTCGTTGAGATCTTTCTGCTCTCTCGGAAAGTTTTCTTTTCTTCTCTGCTTGCTTCTTTCTATTCTTATACTGCTCTCCTAAAAGATTCTCAATCTTTATAACTTTCTCTTTGATGGACAATAAACTACCATCATCACCTTTAGTGAAAGATGATACTTCTGGTGAAGATGGAGGAGCACCAAAGTTTATTGGTTTTATTGCTGGAACTAATGCAGAAGATTTTTTGTATCCTACACTATCTTCTTCTTGCCGTTTTACAATAGCATTACTATTTTTTTCCTGCTTTCTACCACCAAGCATTTTTTTAGCAGTTCCTTTTGCTGCACCTTTAGCGCCTTGAACTGCTAGTTGTCTTCCTAACCCCGAAAGTAATGCTGGTAATGCCATTTATCTTATGCGAATGCGGTAATACCCATAGTATCTAATATTCTTTGTCTTTCATCGAATGCATCATCAAAGAATGGGGAATGGAATTCATCATTAGAACCATTCATAGCACCCATCATTGGACCTCCCGACATTCCTGCCATTGGAAGATTCACAGTAGACACATCATCATCAGAACTATTTACACTGTATGGAAGAATGCCTTCAGAAATGTCCTTATTTCTAAGACCCATTTTTGCTGGAGTAGAATTGGAATCCAAATCAGCAACCATTCTATCAAGTTTATTAGGTCCACCCATTTTCATCACAGCATCAACAGGAAGAACATATTCTTTAGGTGAAGCATCAATCCTCTGCCTATCAGTTCCTCCACCAGGAATATCCATTCCCGTATTTTCTTTTACAAGTCCACTATGAGTCTGCTGACTTTGTTGTCCCATTAACTTTTTAAATTCCTCAAACCTGATAGGATCTTTATCAGTAAAAAGATCACCAGCTACTTTTTCATGTAGAGGATGTTTTGGATCATCAAAAGCCCGTTGATACTCTACAAACAAAGGATCATCCTGAACTGATTTTTTTGGACTCTTCAGTCCCATCAACTTTTGCTGACTTTGTTTTAGTTTTGCTTTCTGTGCAGCAAGAGCATCAATATCTCTTTGTTCCTGTGTAGTTGGTTTACCAATGTTACCGTCAACAACAGTTCCTCCCATCGATTTAACTAAATCTTTGGGATTATTAATAGCACCTTGCAGTTTACCAAACATTCCCCCAATCATGCCCTTTGCACCAGAAATCATGTGATTCAACACACCTTTAGCACCACCTGTCCTTTGAGAATCCATCTTTTCAAGTCTTGCTCTAGTTGCAGTAGGTAAATTCTCTCTACCAACTACTTTGCCAGTTAGTTTTATTGCTGTCTGTGCAGGTGCTACTGATGTAGAAGATTGGGGTGAAGAGTAAATATTACCAAGATTTTCTTTTAATTTTGCAGAGTATGCTCCTTGTCCATGTTTAGCATCATAATCAGCGATTTTCTTAGGATTAGTTGACTTCATTAACTCAGCATGTCTCTTACTAATGTCTAATCCCTTTCCAATATGCTCAGGTTTTAGTGATTCTCTAGGTGGTTGAATTTTACTCTCTTCTTTTCCTTCTTCACCCATATAACCGCCGCCTTTCGCATAAGTAACTCCATTTGAAATCATTGGAATATTAGTTCCTCCACCTGCGGCATTCATTGATGCCAAAGTATCAGAACCATACTTCTGAACTGCTCCTCTACTCATTACAAACTCGCCAGGTGCCAGCATAGCAGGTACAGTATCTTTATTTGGACCACTACCAGGAACCTCACCACCACCTTTCATTGATGTACCATACTTCTGAATCTTCTCAGATTCATCCATGTTCTTGAAGGAGTTATATTCATCTAGAGAAACTGGTTTATCATTGATGTATCCTTGACCAGATTCCATGTCAAATCGACTATTGACAGTCGATTGTGGTTCCTTCGGATCTGAAGGTGTAGGAGTTTGTTGATTTTTCAAATCCTCATCCATTTCAGATTTAACTCTAGCACCAAGTGCAATCGCACCACCAGCAGCAGCAAGAGCAGCAGCAGTTTTAGGATTTGCGCTTGCAAATTTTAATAACTTTGGTATGACTGCTACTAATTTTCCAACACCAAAAGATATTACAGAAATTGCTTTTGCAATTATTCCTCCAAGAGGACTTAGGAATACAAGACCAGCAAGTATTGCAGGCCAAAATGTTTTAAGCAATCTTCCTACATTTTTTAACTTTTTCTTATTCTCATCTTTTTCATACCATTTCATAAACTTCTGAAATGCTTTACCAAGAAAAACAACAGTCAAAAATCTAATAATTTTACCAAAAAAATCTTTTAAAGGATCAAATAATTTACTAGCAACATTGGCAACTGCTTTCAGTCCTTTGGAGAAAGAACTTTCCATCTTGTTTTCTTTATCCTTTCTCTTTCCTCTCTCTTCAAGTTTTCTTTGCTTCTCCGATTGGTCTTTATCAAACTTCAGTTGCTTCGATAAAATACCAATAATTCTATCAAGTGATTTACTTATACTCTTTAAGATTTGATTATCACTTTGCTTTCTTTCTTTTTTCTCTTCCTTTAAGTAATTAACTCTCTGCGACTTCTCAGCAATCTCTTTTCCTTGAAGAAAAGCATAAGCAGGTTTTCTTGTCTGGGCAGTGTCTTTCTTTGGTCCACCAACATTAAAATTGGTAAAACTATCCTTACTTATTTTTTTCTTTACCTTAAAAGTGCCTTTTCCTTTATTTCCTCTTGCCTTCTTCAGTTCCTCACGAAGAAGCATAGCATCTTCAGTAGAAGTTTCTTCAGCACCTCTACTAACTTCTATGAGTTTTTCTTTCAGTAAGTTTGCATAGTCATCATAATCCAAATCAAAAGTATACTCAAGTCCAAGTAACTCAAGTATTCTAGAATCTACATCTTCAGTTTTAGAATAAGTTGTAAGTGCTCCTGGAGGTGAAGTCTTTTTCTTTCTAGGTCTTCCTCTCTTTCTTTTTGGTTTAGTTGCAGTTTTTTTCTTTCCCTTAATTTCATTTAAAAGGTCATCAAGACCTTCTGGTATATTATCTTCCGTATTATTTTTATTTCCAGTAAGTTCGTTCAGAAGGTCATCAAGACCTTCTGGTATATTATCTTCATTATTTTGCTTCGACTTACCCGCCATTTGCTCTTCTTTGGTTTTCTTGAAGTTTCATTCTTTCTTCTTCTTCCTCTAAGTGATTCTTAAGAAGAATAACATAAATGTCTCGCTCCCACGGCATCATATTTTCAATTTCTGTTAATGAGTATTTATGATACTGCATCAAGGAAAAATTAAGTCTTAAATAATTTTCAAGATTCATATGAGACATTCCTAGCCGAAAAAACTTACCAATCCCTCCAAGACTACTTCAGATTCCACACCAGTTTTTGGATTAGTAACTTTAATCTTATAGGACAACTTAGGCATGGTTTCAAAGAACTCTTCAATCTGCCTAAACTGATTTGAATTCATCTGATCAAGAAACTCAATAAGTTCTTTTTTAGTTACATCAGAAGATGAAGTAACTTCCTCTTTCTCAATATCAACAACCTTATCAATGCAAGAAGCAATCAGATCAAAAGACTGGTCAATGTTAGTATTACCAGAAATATCAAAATTATTTTTGATAAATTGATCAAGAGATGGATATTTCATTTCCATCATTACCTTATCATCAAGTCTAATACTATTATTGTGCTTATCATCCTTAATCACTTTAATATCATTAACATCAATAGAAACTGGAACTTCAGTTTCTCCATCATCAGGGCAGATGATATTAACATCAATTTCTTCACCAACAGATTTGGATCTGATGTTTAAGAAAAGATACTCAATGTCAAAGGTAGGAAGTGTTTCTACTTTAACACCTCTAGTTTCAACACAGTTTTTAATAACTGTTTTTACTGCATTTGTAATTTCTTTTGTGTTCTCAGTTTCCATAGCCATCACAAGAACTTTTTCTTCTTTGACTAGGAAAGGTCTATACTTAATTGTCTGACCAGTAGAAGGCAATTCCAACTCATAAGTTGGCGTAACAATCTTAGGTAATGGCATAATTATCCAATAATGTATTCAGATACTTTATTTATTAAGAACTTAAAAGAGTTCAAGTTCTTGTCATATCAATTCTCTATCTTCAGGAGTTACTACATCATATTGATTTTTGGGAACTGGAGATGGTGTTACCTTTGGTCCTGTTTCGCCATTAGCATATGCTGGATCATCACTACCAGATTGACCATATGTTTTTCTTCTTACAATGTATCTACTATAGGCAAATGAAACTGTACACTTAAGTAACTGAGATTGTTCATAAGAAACAGGCATACTATTAATAGAGATTGGGTATGCCTGTAAAAACTTATACTCCAAATATTTTTTAGTGGACCTTTCTGAGAATCCTTTACTTGCGTATGTGGATTGACTCAAATCATAATCTCTTTCAAATTTATTAATAAAAATATCCGTCATATATGTTGCTGGAAACTTTGCTCTGTAGTACCAATTACTATCATCAAGTTGAACATTACTATCTCTCACATATTCTTCATCTACGATAAAAGACTTCCATTGCTCAAAAAACCAAATTAGATTATATCCATGATTAGCACTAACTTTTGGAGCATCAACATAAAATGTTAAAGAAACAGTATCATCAAATTGACGACGATAAGCATGTCTTTCTCTTACACCATGATGATCATCATTTAATTCTAAAGTTGCTATTCTAGATCCTGGAAGTGATGCTTCTGAACAAGAAAGATGTATTAACGCTCGTATATTAGGATCATTATAATTCAATCCTCTTGAGCTACACCAGTTAATTACATCTCTTGTCGGTTGTAAATAGCAATCAAAATGTGAAGTATGAGCAGGTTTTAATAATTTTTCTTTAATGCTAGCAGCACCATATCTTTTTGGTGGTGGTGATTTTGTAACAGAATCACTACCGGATCTATTAGTATTAGATGCATTAGATGGATTTGGCGAATCATTAAAGTTTCTAACATCAACACTATTAAAAGCACTAGAGAAATCTAAATCACTCTTTAATTCTGGGGACCCAAAAGAAGTATTTTTGGGAATATCGGAGTTCTTCACAGGTCCACTTTTCGGATCCAATAAACTTGGGTCTACCAAATTATAACTTTTGTTTGGATTTTGTAGTACCACTTTTATAAATACTTCTTGGTTCTTATATATTATGTATGCGAGAAGGGAAATATCATCAAGGAAGATTTCATCCAAGATTTCCTAACAAATACAAAGGTGACTCAAAAAACATTGTTTATAGGTCTTCTTGGGAACTTAAGTTTATGAGATACTGTGATCGTAATGATAAAATCTTAGAGTGGGGTTCGGAAGAATTTTTCATTCCATACTTTGACCCAACAACAAATAAAGTCCGTAGATACTTTCCAGACTTTATTGTAAAAATAAAAGAAAGTAGTGGAGCAATCAAAAAGTATTTGGTAGAAGTAAAACCAAAAAGACAAACACTTGTACCAAAACAATCAAAAGGTAAGCAAAAGAAAACTTACATCAACGAAGTTCTTACCTACAACAAAAATCTTGCGAAGTGGAAAGCAGCACAAGAGTGGTGCGAAGATAGATTGATAGAATTTAAGATAATCACAGAAGATGAATTAGGTCTATAAATAACTAAAAAGTTTATAAATGTCTCATACTGTAGAAAAAATTGAGATACTTAGTCCTCTCTTTGGTAGGGAGGTTTTCTGATGAGTTGGAAAGAAGAAACAACTGTCAAACCCGGAACTCAAGGTAGTGAAATTGGTACTGGTATTTACGAAGGTAAATTTGAAAAGAATGGTAAGCAATTTGTAGCCAAAACAAATGTAAAGACTGGAGCAGTTGATATATACGAAACCAACCAAGGATTTCTTGGTTTAGGTGGAGACAAATTAGTAAGTCAATTTAGTCCTACTAGCAATAAGTGGACTATTACAGAGGATGGAAAAAAACTTAGAGATGGTGATTTTGGTGCAGGTAATTTCGTAAGACTTCAAGATGAAACAAGAATATCTGCATACGATAATGTCTTAAAAGATAGAGCCTCACAAGAAGTAAAAGATAAAGATGGATTTAAATCTAGAAGTGGATTATCAAATATTCCACCAGAAGAAGGAACAGGAAGAGGTGGTCCATCAGATATTGAAAAGAAACCTCCACAAAACCAAAATAAAAAAGTAGAGAAATCAAAAAGTCCTGTTGGTGCTGAGGGAGCACGTTATCCTTTAGATATTGAGGATACAAATCAAGACCGAATAATGTTCCAGGCAGTGGAGTTATCTGGAAGGAAGTCTGCGACTGGTAGTACTACTTCGATAGGAAAAGGTTTTGGTGCTCCATCATCATATTCACCTGTTTCTGGAGCTGGACCAGTTTACATTACTATTCAAGGTCCTATCCAAGATCAATCCAGTGTTGATTGGGGCGATAGTAGAGCAAATGCTTTAGAAATTGCTGGAGCAAACACCGCTGCAGCAGCGATAGACGAAAACCAAAGTGGATCTGCACAAGCAGGTGCAGAACTTAAAAAGCTAGCAGACGCAGCTAAAGAAAATATTGGTGCAGGAGCAGCAGCACTAGC
>Ga0213860_10000903_pt1 | contig 12034 bp, 16 predicted proteins | sample PICome_3_FD_160118 | JGI IMG/M metagenome (GOLD analysis project Ga0213860, IMG submission 160118) | Coastal seawater microbial communities near Pivers Island, North Carolina, United States - PICO550 | ecosystem: Environmental > Aquatic > Marine > Coastal | place: USA: North Carolina...
AGTCTCAGTATCGGCAAACGAATCTCTGAGAGTATCGTTGTATCCAAGAACAGAATACTGAAGACCTTCATTGATTTCATTACCAAACAGGAATTCACCGCCCTCAGACTCAAATCTCTTTGTCTTATTAACAGTCAGTTGTCTAACTGAAGTATTTGCAACTAATCCTTCTCCTGTATTTGTTACAAGAATAGAATCCTTTGATGGATCATATCCGATGCCACTATTTTGAATAATGACTTCAATGACACGACCATTCGCTACAACTGCTCTTAATTTAGCTCCAGTTCCAGTAGAACTAGAAACTGTCAGATCAGGTGCAGTGGTGTAGTTAGAACCACCAGACAAAATAGAAACATTGGTGATTCTTCCATTGTTCACAATCGGAGCAAGTTGTGCTCCAGTTCCTTGCTGTACAGTAACAAGAGGTCTCTTATGGAAATCAATAATCTTCGATCCATAATCAGTTCCCTCTTCATAAAGGAACAGTTGCTCAATAGATCCACGAACAGAGGGAGTTACCGTTACAAAACCAACGGTATTTGCAAAGGCAACATTTACAGAAACTGTTAGATCAGGATATTTAAACTCTTGATATCCAGCACCAGTAGAACTGAATGGAACTACAATATGTCTATCATAGTTTGTTTTGATTGTTCCAGCAACACCAGCATCAGCCAGTTGGAAAGTATCCTTAGTTGCGTTTACAACATAATACTGATTTGCATCAGTCAAACCACCAATGAAAGATCCACCTGTAGCAGCGTATGCAACTAGTTCGCCAGATTTGAAACCATGATCTTCACGAGTGACAGTATACTTAGAAGTTGAAATTCCTGTAGGAAGGACTCTCAGTTTTCTGGAGCTGAATCCTTCGCCACCATTAATAATCTGAACACCTGTAAGTGTTTTCTTAAGATCAAAAGTTCTGAACTTATGAATACCACTCAATCCTGCTGTAGTAAAACCAATAGTATTAATGCCAGTATTAAGATCATTAACACTTTGATAGAGATATACAGATTTGTTATTAATCTTTTGAATGAAGTAAGATCCACCACTGTTCAGTGTCAGACCTGTAATTTCATTACCACCATTAAATGTACCGATTCCAAGAGCAGCATTACCGTTACGATCGTAAACTACTTGCTGTCCTGTGATGAAGTTGTGATTATCAAGGAAAGTGATTGCCTCACCAGTTGTGCTGATACCACCACCAAATAGGGAATCAGATGCATTAAACAGAACTTCTCTATATCTGTCTTCAATGACAGGTTCTAACTGTGAGTTCTTACCATTAAGACCACTAACACTAATAGAGAATACATCAGTAATGTCAAAGTCTTGGGTATCAACACTTACATCTGTAATACTTCCAGTGACAACAGCATCAAGAAGAGCTGTCGTACCAGTAGATACGGAGGGTTGTCCAAGAGAAATGATGGGAGGATTGACTACATCAAAATTTGAACCACCATTCAGAACAGAAACATCACTAACAGGTCCATAATAAATGAATTCTTCGGATCTTGGGTTAACAATCTCTACACCATTGATCAACATTCCAGTTGGTCCTGGTGAGGTGACGGTCTTGTCACCAGACTGCAAATCTTGAACTAATGGGAACTTTTTCAGCAATCCTTGAGGTTGAACCTCTTTCCCAAATTGAGATGCAAGAGTAAAAGTATGAGAACCGAATCCAGGTTGTAAAGTCTTAAACTTGACTGGAGATTGTGCATCGATAAAGGATCTAGCAACATACAGTTTGATTTTCTTTGGATCAGACTGTACTTCTACAAAGAAACGCCCTTCTTCAACACCTTCTTCACCTTCAACCATTCCAATGGTTGTTACTGCCGTTCCAACTCTATAAATGACTTCATCACCAGTGACAAATGGAACATCACTGTCAAAAGCCAGAACACTGTAAAATAAGTTACCATCGGGCTCTTGAATACCACCACTACTTGCGGAAGCATCATTTAGAGTGGTTTTTGTGATATCAGTGTCAATGGAGTAGTCTGGTAGAGAGTTACTCGCAACATATCCAAATTTATTGTCTACAGAGAGATATGTGTTCTGTACATTTGCAAAAATAATCTCTTCACCATCTTTGATGATGTTATTTGCGGAAGTTGCCTTTTTAACAACTCTACGAAGGTCATATTTTGTTCCTGGAACCAAACTGGAGATAATTGTTCCAGAAAGAGTGCAACTTGACGTTGATACGATCGAATTGTCAATTGTAACCTGTGCAGTTCCTAAAGAATCGTTAGTTTCACGAGGAACAATCTGTACAGTGTCACCTGTCTTCAATTGAGTTCTATCTACTGCCAATGCAAGCTCAAATGATGCTCCATTGAAACTAGATACTTGAATTCTGTTAGTTGGGTTGTACTCCCAAGAATTAAAGAATGTTTGTAAGTATGATTTTACTTCTGGATTGAGAATTTTGCTACCAATGTGTTTGACATTGATTTCTTCATCAATCTCAGCTTTGTCTAACTCTTGAGGAACGACAAATTCGGACAAAACACCTGTCAGACGGAATTTGACGGGTTTTTGCAGGTTTCCGTTTTCGTATCCATAAACAACCAAATTTTCACGGATAGATTCCGCTTCATCAATGCTCTCATCGATGCCTGTGACGCCCAAGAACTGGTTTACAGTCTTATCAGTGTAACTGACAGTGCTAACACCAACAATCGCCTCTCCAGCGGCAGGGAACCCCAATGTAGAGTCTACTGTAAGGACACCAGCAGTGGTTGAGTAAGTTCCTACAACCTTTGTAAAACCTGGTTGACGATATGATCCAGAGAATCCAGTTGGGGGATCATCATAACCATAAAACAGAGAAATTTTGTAGTATTTCTTGTTTTGAATTGTGAATGACTCAACTTCAGAGATAGGAGCACTCGCAGCTCCAACTCCAGTTGCTTCATTTGCATCCTGAAGTAAAGTTTGACCAACTAATAAGTCAGGATCGCCAGAAATGAGGTCTGCGACCAAAACCAGTCTATTTTGGTAATTTGCACTAGATGGTTTTGGAAGAAATTGCTCAAGATCAACAACTTTTGCACTTACATCATATAATGCTCTAAAGAGAATGCGGAAAGAGTCAGTTGTACCCTTTGCCTCATAAAATCCTCTCAGGGACTTGATAAAATTGTTAACATCGAGTTCGCTAGTAAAGTCCTCGTCCTCCAAACCAGGAGCAAACGATACTTTCAGCTTTCTAAAAAATTCTTTGAGGAATAAGGAACTCAAATTCTGAGCAACTACTCCAGTTTCATGAGAAATAGCAGAACTAGTCTTGAATACCAATGAATCGGCATCAACTTCAGATCTGTAAGACGTAATACCACTAAAACCGCGAATACAACCAGTAAACGTGTTAGTTGTCAGTCCAGTATAGGAGATAATCTCCGTACCGATGCCTACAAGACCATATTCACTAGGATATCCTTTAGTATTCTCAACATGAATGGTCGTATCATCCTCTGCAACAGCAGAAGTCACCTGAACACGTCCATTGAGTGCTTCAGGTGTCAGATTATCAAGTTTGATATATTGATCGATGTTTTCAGCAACATCGACAGGACCACCTTGGTACTGCTGTGATTGGTAATATTGTTTTAGGAAGTCAACAAACAGTGGAGACTCAGTAACAACATACGAAGGCAGCTGTCCTTCTACAAGTTGGCTAATTTTGACTCTCTTGTCAATGCTGGTCTCAATCATCTTACCTCGTTAACTTGCCGTCAACATAATTTGGTGTTACCTGGAATCCGACCCCGGAAATCTGGTCGCCAGAGGAAATTGTATCCTTCACCATATTTATTGAAGAATTACCAACATCAAAACTGAGGTAAATGTCCTTCAGGCCAATGATGTCGTTGGATAATGGCACTGCTTGAACCTCAATAACTCCATCAGGTTTCTCTGTCTCCGTGATGGTTACCGAGTTGATAAGAACTTCTCCTTTAGTGTAGTCAATTGTACCAGCATCCTTCTTGATAACCAATACTTCATCATTTACTTGACGTACAATCGAAATGACACCTGTTGCCATGTCATTATTTGGAACATCAGTGAAGTAAACTGTTTCAGCCTCACCAAGAATCTTAAATCCTGTACTCTTGATGTTTCTTCCACTTGGAGGTCCACTAATAATGACTCTGAATCCGTTACCGTAGCACAATTCATACTGAGCCGTGCGATTGAGTTGTGCTCTCAGATCTCTTCTGATAACAACTCTTGTAATGTTGGAGGTGATAGCATCAGAAACACCATCAATGACTCCCAATAACTTACTATACTTAAATCTACCACCAAATTGGTTAAGATCCAAAGATCCTGCATATTCAGTGATTGCATCGCTGACATTTTTCTCTAAAGTTTCAGCAGATGTAACTTTACTTGAGTTATAGTATACAAAAGTGGTAACTTCGACAAACAGAACCTTGAGGTCTACGATCTTTTGGTTGATTCCAGCCAAAGAATACTGTTTTAGTTTTGAGAGGATTGTCTGCTTGTTAAATTCGGATACAAACGAACCATTTTTGGGTTTGATACTGATAATTACGTTACCAAACTCAGGAGGATCAAGTTCTTCTCCACCAACAACAGAAACTGACTCTGTGTCTGGATAAATCGTCGAAATGATAGCTTCGTAGTCCCTCGCTGTAACCGCTCTATATTGACTTGAGTACAGTCTAGGAGCGTAATACTTAACAGACTCCAAAGACTCTACTTCAGCGCCTCCCTGGGCGTTTCTAGCGCTTACTACGCTAACTGTAGAGGTAGGAATGACAGGAGTATCTGTTGCAGAACGCAGATTTGCAGATAAGTCAAATTCAGAAGGTCCATTTCCGTCAGGACCATCTGTTACAATGTAAGAACATGTAATAATTGTGTCATTTTCAAGTTTTTTACCGAAAATTCCGTCACCAAACAGAACTTCGTACTTTTCATCCTGAACTTCTTGTAAAAGATAGATTTCAGAGGTAGAATCAATGTTAAGAATGTTGCTGACAGCTGTATATTCTCTACCAATACCAGAATCAGAAGGTCCTTTGATCCTTACCTTCAGAGTAGCGGTATCAATATGTGGATTATTGAGAATAAATCTCTGATCAAGAGATCCATCAACGACAAATTGCTTTGTTAAGTAAGTTCCTTGGAAAACTTCGATGTCTGTGAACTTAGCAATCCTTGCTCCGTTAGTATCACCTGCAGAATTGACTAGTGGAGCGGTAGTAGTAACGTCTGAAGGGATTGAAAACATGTAAGATGTGTTGTCATATGCTCCAACACACAACAAACCTGCTTTCAGAGTCAAAGATCCACTCTCTCCAGTGAACGGAACATCAAAACTTACCGTAGTTTTAGATGCTCTACGAGATCTTGGCAAATATCCGATGTTTCTTGCCAAAGAAACGACATTTTCACGCAAAGTTGCCGAATCCAAGAAGGATTCATTGGCCACCATGTTCGTATTGAACGCGGAAATATAGGTATTATAGGCAAGAGTGTCAATTAAGACCGAAAAGTTCGATCCTTCAAAGTCAAAATCCGTGAAATTTGAGTTCGCACGGAGATAATCCTTGATGGATGTTTTAATCTGGTCAAAATCTAGGTTGGCGAACTTAGTGAGTGGCATTTTTTATCGAGTCGCTTCTAAAATGAAGGTAAATTCTTGTGCTGTTACTGCTTGACCGACAATATCAAATTGAATAGTCACTTCAAATTCATTTTGATCGGGTCTAGGCTCGACAAATACCTTAACATTATCGACTCTAGGCTCAAATCCGTAGACGGTTTCGTATATTTGTGTCTCAATAGTGGTTGCTGTACCAAAATCAACAAAGTCAAACAGCAATCCTCTGACATCTGAACCCAAATCGGGGTTAAAGAACCTCTCAGTTGGGATTGTTTCAACTAAATTTCTCACAGCACGACGAATCGCGTTCTCATTTTTGAGAACTTGAAGATCTTTTGTGACAGGATGAGGCTTCATAGACAAACTAATGTCTTTGAACGCCTTACTTACCCTTTTCGTCGCCATAAAGAAGACAAGAATCTGACCTATTTATAGGGGTTTGCCGTAAGTAGGTTCAGTTCCGTACTCCCAGTCATCATAATCTTCATCATTTCTGATCTCTTCGTGCAGTTTTGTCTGCCTTTTCATGTCATTAATGTGGTCTCCAACGACTTCTCTCAACATTTTTTCATGTTGACGAGCTCCTAGGTTATCCAAGAAGTCATTTTCGGGTAGATTTAGCATAGCAGTTGCTCTACAGAGTTCTTTTAGAACTTTTATAGGGGTTGCTATCCCTAATTTTTATTTAGTTTCTCTTCTTTAGTCTTCTTGAAGTAGAGTTTATAGTACCTTCCCTTAATTTCTTCAAGAGTTTCCATGTCTTCTTTGAACCCCAGATACTTTAGCATTTGATAAGCACTTTCCAACTCACTGATTACTCTAAGAACATTGGTAGAATGAGCTTCCATACCACCAAAGACATACTTCCTAGAGTCATCTTCAATAAACTGAATGTGCTCTTCTGGGAAATTCACAATTAGTTGTCGCTTGTCTTCAGTCATTTTACCCAGAAACCACACCTATTATAGTCATTATCTTCAACATATCGATATCCTTCCATCAGTTGATGCATTTTATCACCTTTCCATACTGGTATCGCTTCAGTATTATCATATCTAAAGTCAGGATTACGTCTGAAATGCACTTCAATCAACTTATCACCAATAAACTCACAGTTGATCCAGCCATATCGGTACAATCCGATAGTAGTTAATAACTTTGGATAAGGTATTACATGATCTACCTTTTCCCACTTCTTCCATTTATATAAGTCTTCAGACTCTCTTGTACCCTTCACACACAGTCTCTGTTCCTTGATATGGAAGTCTACAGAGTGGTCCATTGCATACTCTGGATAACACCCTGTTCTATCTTCGTGGTATTCGTAGTCTACACTATAATGATTCCCCTCAAACACCTCACACCAGAACTCAGCAGGGTGTAGGTGTTCAGTCTTATCTTCTATCCATTCTATACGTGCATGACGACTCATACCCATCAGGTTCATGCATGGACGCACAATATAAAAGTCAGGTTTAGGAACTTTGTGGCCTGCTGGTCCACAAGTATAACCCAAACGCTGACTTAGAAAGAGTTTATTGTATATCCACAGATGTTGAGGAAGTATGCGATTCCACTCTTCCTCAACTGTCAACAGATAACTCATTTATCAGTGTCTTCTAATCTCACTCGGTATATAGTGGTCTTTGCTTGCTTCTTTGCGAAGTTAAGATCAATACGCTTCTTCAACCAATAGAGGAAGGTAAGCATTACAAGGAATTGAATACCTTCACCCCAACTCATGTTCCAGGCCTCATTAAGATCTAACGAAGCCTGTGCAAAATAGTGCATCATTACTTACCTTGTCCTCTATAAGGTTTACGCGCCTTGTTACGACTCGTCGCAGAATAACGAGTATTCTTTGAGTTACCTTGTTTCGTAGACTTGGGTTTACCAGGTAGGAATTGAATCCCGCTGACGCCAACTTTAGAACGAACTGCCATCAATCCTCATAAGTAAATGTTTCGTGTCGGAAAGAAGAGGGAGCATACTTTGCCTCTTGAGTCATGTAATACTCTTGAGCGAAGAACTCCATCTTGTCCATAAATTGATCCTTGGTCAGACCCTCACCTACGAGGGTTTCCGCGCCCGAGCCCGGGTCGCGCTGCCAGACATTATAGTATTCCTCTTCAGGACGTTTGCGAGTGTTTGCCATAATTTTAAATAACGCGGGGTTTTTCGTGTCCAACGCGAATACGGGGATCACACCAGATCTCAAAGCCTGCATCTTTTGCATCGAGGCAGAACGAGACATCCTCTCCACACATATCCTGAACAGCACCTGATTCAAACTGCTGCATCTTCGGAGCAAACCAAGGATACTTCATCTCAGGGTGCTCAAAGACACCGTTCTTAATGATCAACCATCCGAAACCTGCATAATCGACAGTGAAGGGTGTGTGCTTGTGCTTCATGCTCTCGATGGTTTCGTGATTCATGACACCGCCGTTCTTAGCGAAGTCTTCTTCATCCAACCAGTGAGCCACTGAGGTAGTCTGACCATCTTCTGTGCAATACCAGCCAGAAGAGATAGGTTGATCCAGCAGAATCAGTTGCCAGAACTTCTCAGTATTAAACACAATGTCGCTATCAATCCAGAGTTGATAGTCATACTTCAGTTTGCCATCCCAGGGAATCTGATCAGGACCACGCAGAACATTTGCACCAAGGCACTTGCAACGTGCAAAGTTTACCATGGAACTGTAATCCTGACTGATCTGGATCTGTGCTCCTGCATGAACTAAGTCAAAACAAAGTTGAACAAAGTTCTTCAGAAAGACATACGAAACACCACGACCAGGAAGGCAGAAGACAATACTCTTGCCTTTGACCATCTCTTTTGCTTTTTCGTAATCCCATTCACTGGATTTCTTCGGAATGGGATTCTTCGCTTTTACTGTAAATCCTTTCGCCATGAGTAATAGTGTACTTCAAATGTATTATAACTGATATTATCTATAAAGTCAATAAGACTGCTCCGAGTGATCCTCAGAACTTAGTGATAATATTTCATATTTTCTTTTTCTAACCTCTTCAAACCAACCAGGTTGTTGGATTTTTTCTTCCATCTGATCGACGGTTAAGCTGTGTGCAACTACACCTCGCTCATCGTATATGTGGAAAACGGTATCGGTCCTCATCATGGAGTCATGCAGAGTACATCTCTAATTATATCAGAAATTCTCGTAGGTTTCAAGGTCAGTTATGACTAGCTCGTTACCATCTATGGTTATTACCACTTCGGTACTCTCATACCATCCGAGGTCATTGACGATGTATTCAGGAAGAGGCAACACATAATTTCCATCTACATCGATCTCTATGGCAGAAATTATGGGCCCAGAATTTTTTCTCATATAAGGAACCCTTTTTTTGTTTTATATAGTATTATCAATAACTCTCGCGAATTGGGTCGTTTATAGATTAGAGGGACCCATTGTTTTTATATACACAATAACAAAAAAACGCGGTAACTGTCAATAACTGACAGCCACCACGCATATACTCTGTGTGTGCTCCTGTTAGTGTTAGAAACTGTTCAGGAGTTGTTGTGTCTCAGTGTCGAAGTCTTCCTTAGGATAATAACTATCGTCCAGAAGTGCAGCGACTAACTCATCATCAGGAAAGTCAACAATCTCAGCGGGAAGTTCAGTCAGTTCAAACATGTTCAGAATCTCAGTGTTAGTTAGAAAGAAAGAAGTTGATCAGGCAAAGACATAACCAGAGTGGAAATCTTTGACCTCGTTGTTGTCACGAACATACCAGAGTCCTGCTTTCTGAAAGACACCATCGGTGAGAGCATTGCAAAACTCATTGATAATGGCATTGAGACGACTCTTGGTGGTAACTGACTGCCAACCGCCATCAAATACGGTGACGGAAGTATCATCAACCAGGGCGATCTTATTGCCGTGAAGATATACAGTAGAAACACCGCAGTTAGTAACAACTTGAGTGTTACCGGAAGACCAATTTTTGTCGGCCTTGATTGCGGCGTTCATCTGTGCTTCGATCTTACGCATGAGAGTGAAGAAGGGTTGAGAGTGGTCGGAGTGGTGATCCCCCTCCGATGTCCTTAATATAGGAGCTTTTGAGGGGGATGGGAGGAAAAGTGGACAGTGCCTCAGGTGTCACATACCGTTGAGCATCTCAGCGATGGCCTCCTGATATTCTTCATAGGTCGCGAAGCGATCAGCATAGCGAGCAGGCACAGCCTTCACAGGGCGATCGATAGGGTCGCGACCTTGGGCGATCATCTGAGCGCGGTAAGGATTGTTCTGAGTCATTTCGTTTGTTTTGTTCATGCCCATAGTATGGCACGGAATCAGGCGGATTTCAAGCGATGGTGGACAGTGCGGTCACTGGCACATGCTCGGCGTCCTAGGATGCGCTCCACATCCCGAATCACCTGGCGGAAGCTCATACGGTCGCTGGCGGTGTTGCTGGTTGATAGTTTGCGGCCTGTTGGTTTGTGTTGATAAACGTTGTGTTTGCCAGTTGTACGCAGTAACTCAAAATCATTGGATTTGAGATACTTTTGGAGTTCACGGGTTTTCATCATCAACCTCCAAACATTTGATCAAAGAGGTTTCCCATCTCTTGAATTTCAAGCTCACGATCCAACTCATTGCGCTTTCGCATTAACTCATTCATGCACGCTTGAATGTTATCAACCTCACGCTGGGCCTTCTCACGCTCAAAGCGCAGTGCGGTGAGTTCCCGATTGATTTGGACGCGATCCATGGTCTTTTGTCTTAACTGCTCACAGTATGGCACAAAAAAACCGCCTTGTGGGCGGTTGGTGGACAGTTCTCCACACTGGCACAAGCACGGTGCTCTGGCTGTGGAATTGTGTTAGCTTAGAGTGCGATTGGGTTAGAATAACTCACAGAGGTTGTCTTCATAGACACTAACCTCCACACTCTCAGCTCCTTCAAGCTCGAGAACATCTTCCCAATCGATATCACGCACATTGACATCTTCATAACACTCAATTTCGAGAGTTACTGTTACTTTGCGTTTCTGACCAAAGTGATAAGACAGCATGAGTAATCTCCCGAGTTACAGTGACATTATAGCACATGCTGTAAGAGTTGTCAAGTCCTCCAATCGTTTGGTATTTATGTTAGTGACCCCTTTGAAATCATCTCCGGGGTTAACACTTCCTTCACACGGACTTTGTTATTATAACAGACTTGGGGGTTATTGTCAATTAGCGCGGGGGCTTGACATAACTCGGAGATCATGATATAATGCAGGCTTTACTCACAATAACCTCAGCCATTTATCTCCCATTAATCAATACGAATTCGTATTATTCTCCCTATTAATCCGAATAATTATCAAGAATACAAATCACACAAGTATATTTTTTTAGCCATTTATTTTAATTATAAAAACATAACCTTTATATATGCCTATACGCGCAGGCACATAATCTAGTTGCGTATATGTGCGTATCTAGTTACTCTCTAGTCGATACAGTTGACTTCACAATGGGCATAATTCTTTTCCAAAAGATGATGCTTCATACAACTAACATCTCTCAACTCATTACATGGTATTAGGTAAATCTTTTGTGTTTGTAAATGAATGAATGCCATATGTGTGCATAACTCTTTATACTTAATTCCCTTATTGTTTTGGAGTTGAAAATGTCCATCCATTATGTTAGATGATTTAACTTGCACTTTCAAGACCTCATCTCCTTTGATCAATATAACGTCACTTCCCCATATATCCTCCATTGGTGTATAAACTTCATATCCTTGATACATCATGATATTCTTAAATCTGTCCTCTGCAAGATTACCCAAGGCCATATTTCTTTGGGCAAACAGTTTATCATCATCTAAGAAGATATGTTGTTGCAATACATTAGATGATGCTATAAGTTCGGCATACATCTTCTTTGCTTTCTTTAATGCTTTTGCTTTATCCTTAGTTTTAAGAGATCTTGCTATTTGATCTTTCCAATGAGGTTGTTTTCTGATACGAATATACCAAACTCCCTGTGTTTTCCACTCTCTCCAAAAGATAAAGGCCTCCTCGTTAATATATTCCCTGTGCTTATAAAATCGTGTTTCAGTTGGCACTACTCTTTACCTCTCCATTCTTTTCTCATAGACTGATAGATTGGGTCTTGTGTGACAATATCTCTTACCGTCTTAAAGATAGATGCTGCTTGTGCTTTCTCATTAGTTAGATTATCTTTCTCTTGTGGTAAGATAGGTGTTCCTCCTCTATTGTCTTTATGATAATAAGGTGGCTTGGTTACATACTTTCTTCCTGACTTATGATTAGCATATCTACGTGCTCTTGTAAATCCCATCTCTAAGAACTTACGACACATATCCATGCCAATAAAATCTT
>Ga0213860_10000911_pt1 | contig 11987 bp, 13 predicted proteins | sample PICome_3_FD_160118 | JGI IMG/M metagenome (GOLD analysis project Ga0213860, IMG submission 160118) | Coastal seawater microbial communities near Pivers Island, North Carolina, United States - PICO550 | ecosystem: Environmental > Aquatic > Marine > Coastal | place: USA: North Carolina...
CCTAGAAGACTAGCTTTTTTGATAAAAGACATTTCAACTCAGCAAGATGATATAAGTATTGAGAAAAGAGGTCCCAGGGTTGGGTCTCCCGAAAATGCTGTTCAGGGTTTTGCTAAATCATGCGGGGTTGATATTGCTGGGCTTCAGAAACAATCTTTTAATGATTCTGAATATTTTTTCTATTCGGAGCAAAGAAAAGGTCAGAAAACTGTCAATTTATTAGATGAAATTATTAACAATGCCTTCAAGAAAATACATCTAGCTAAGCCAATGCGTTGGGGAAATTCTGATCATTATTTTGTGCGTCCTGCTCATTGGATAGTTGCATTAATGGGGAGTGAGATTGTTGATGTTTCCATAATGGGTATTCAATCTTCTAATAAAACTAGAGGTCATAGATTCATGCGTGAGCAGAACATTGAAATTGACTCTGCTATAAATTACCAAGGTCTGCTTTTAAAGAAGGCAAATATTGAAGTTGACTTTCAAGCCAGAAAATCTTTAATCAAGGATCAGATAGAGAAAGTGGCCAAGGATAATAACTCAAACGTTGTCATCAATGAATCACTTCTAGATGAAGTCACCGCCCTTGTTGAGACTCCAAAGGCATTCATTGGTCGATTTGCTGAGAAGTTCTTGGATGTGCCTAAAGAGGTGCTTGTATCGGCAATGACATCTCATCAAAAATATTTCCATGCAATTAGCGATAAGGGAAATCTGTTACCAGTTTTTATTGCAGTGTCTAATATTGACAATGCCGATATATCCAATGTTGTAGAGGGAAATGAGAGAGTAATTAAACCCAGATTAAATGATGCAGAATTCTTTTGGAATAAAGATAGAGAAACTACTCTGGAATTCAAAGGAGCGAAACTAGAAGACGTTCTATTTATGAAATCATTAGGGTCAGTTGGCGATAAAACTAGAAGAATTGTATCTTTGTCAGAGAAGATTTCTCTAGATTTTGATGCAAATAAAAAATTAGCTACTCGAGCCGCACAATTATGTAAATCTGATTTGGTTTCAGACATGGTTGGTGAATTTGCAGATCTTCAAGGAATTATGGGTGGATATTATGCAGACCATGATGGCGAGAGTCAGCAAGTGAGTAAAGCGATTAAAGAACACTATCAACCCAGATTCTCTGGTGACACAATTCCATCTTCAAAGGAGGGTAGGGTAGTTGCAGTTGCTGATAAGCTGGATTCAATTACAGGAATTTTTGGCATTGGTCAGGGTCCTACTGGATCTAAAGATCCATATGCGCTTAGAAGACAAGCATTGGGCCTCATGAGAATTGTTCTAGAGTCAAATTCTGAGATGAATATAAAAGATATTATTCATTACTCATTGAATCTTCATAATGAAGCAGTTGATAAGAATTTAAGTGATGATATTTATCTTTTTATGATGGATAGGTTGAAAGCTTATTACAAGGAACAGGGTGTTAGTTTAAGAGCATTTGATGCTGTAATGGCTGTAGAGCCCGATTCAACATATGATTTCAATAACAGAGTTATAGCGTTAAATAATTTTGCTAATGATGAGAATTTTATATCCCTAGTTGAGATCAATAAACGTATAGCCAATATTCTTAAAGATGAAAGTGGTATTGGTACAGATGTTGAAAAATCACTTCTTCAAGAAGAGGCAGAGATAAGTTTATTCGATCAGGCTCAGAAAGCTGAAAAATCACTCTTAAGTAGCCAAGATTACACTTCTAGCATTTCTGCATTATTAGAACTTAAATCAACCATCGATGCATTTTTTAATGACGTTATGGTTAATACCGATAATCCAGAATTAAGAAATTCAAGACTTAAGTTAATCAATTGGGTCAGAAGCCTTTTTCTATCCATTGGCGATATTTCTCGATTGGCATAGATCATGAAAGCTCTCATTCAAAGAGTGGACAGTTCATCAGTTACAGTAAACAATAAAACAGTGGGAAGTATTGGCTATGGAATGTTAGTTTTATTGGGCATTGAAAAAAAAGATACTGTTGATAATTTGGAGAAAATGATTCAAAAAATTATTAACTTTAGAATGTTTTCTGATGCTGATGATAAGATGAATTTATCCATCAATGCAATTAATGGAGAAATCTTATTAGTTTCTCAATTTACACTCGCGGCTGACACCAATGCAGGCAAAAGACCTAGTTTCTCATCTGCGATGGAGCCCAAAAGAGCAAAGGAGATGTACGATCTTTTTGCAGAAAAATTGAAAAAAGAGGTCAATAGGGTTGAAACGGGTAAATTTGGTGCAGATTCAAAAGTTTCATTGGTTAATGATGGACCTGTGACATTCATGTTGTCATGCTAGAAAATATCTTTGAATTGGCCAATCAATATCAGGACTATTTAATTTGGTTAGGAATAGCCTCGAGCATCCTATTTATAGTTGGAATTATTACAACCCCCTTTCTAATGGGGATGATTCCTGAGGATTATTTTGCCGATAGGGAGAAATATAAATTAAAAATCCAAGGACCAATGCATTTAATCTGGGTAGTGATTAGGTCTATATTTGGCTTTATTCTCTTGTTAGCAGGGGTAATTATGCTCTTTACTCCAGGACAAGGCATTCTATCCATTGTATTGGGAATTTTTTTGATGGAATTTCCTGGAAAACAAAAATTAGAATACAAAATGATTCAACATGATTCAACTTTCAATGCAATTAACTGGCTAAGATCTAAAGCTGGCAAGGACGCATTAAGACGATGAAGGAAGGGAGAATCCTTGGTTTAGTAATTTTCCTGACATTTTTTATCCTAAGTGTTTTTTACTTAAGTACAAGGAATAACCCAATCTCAGATGATCAAACGCTTCCCTGGCAAAGTAAAGTTAATGCTTCTGGACAAACTGAAATATACAATTTGGTTATTGGTTCTTCATCATTCCAAGACGCCATTAGAACTTTTGGCAAGGATCTCGAAGTATCTTTATTTAAGAATCAAGATGAGTCATTTCAGCTTGAAGCTTTTTACAACAACATAGAAATTGCTCAAATTAGAGGTCAGTTAATTGTTGAATTATTAATGAGTGAGAACCAACTGAGTTTTCTTCAAAATAATATTAAGTCTTCAGAAAAGTTGCCAACGGGCAATGAGAAATTTGAATTGAACTTATTTGCAAAGTCTAGCCTAAGAAATTTAATGATAAAAAAGATTGTTTTTATACCCAAAACAGATATTGCACCGAGTACCATAATTGATCGTTTTGGCAAGGCAGATAAAATTTCATCTGATGCTCAAGGAGTTGAGTACTGGATGTATCAAGAAAAAGGCCTTAGGATTATCTACAATGCAAACGGTAAAGAAATGATGGAGTATTCTAACTTATGATACAAATATACGGAATTCCAAATTGTGACACTATCAAAAAGACTCTAAAGTTCCTAGATCAAAAGGGCGTTGCATATGAGTTTATCAACTACCGCGAGCAACCACTGAGCAACGAATTTCTTGCAAAAGTAATTAATGCAGTTGGTCTAGAGAATCTAATAAATAAAAGGTCAACAACTTTCAGACAATTATCAGATATCGAGAAAAATAATATTAATAATGGCCTAATACAAAAAAACCCTACGCTCATTAAACGACCACTTATAGTGAATGGTTCGGAAATTAACGTAGGGTTTAAAGAAGAATTTTTTGACTAGTCTTTAAGTTTTTTCTTCCTTTTGCTTTTCAATTTCTTTTCTGACCATATCCATATCTAGTTCCCTAGCCTTGTTAACTAGAGTCTCAAGGTCAGAACCGCCCATTGCTCCAGGCTGAGCAAAAATAGCGATCTGCTCTCTGAAGATCATCAAAGTTGGAATAGATCTAATTTGAAAACTAGCGCCTAATTCCTGCTCTTCTTCAGTATTGATTTTTGCGAACACAACATCATCAAATTTATTGGAAACCTCCTCATAAGTCGGTGCAAATTGTTTACATGGTCCACACCAAGGAGCCCAGAAGTCAAGAATAACAATATCATTACTCTCAATGGTTTGATCAAAGTTGTCTTTATTAAGTTCTAGAACTGCCATGTTAATCCTATTTTGTATTGAATAATATGATTATATCATAGATTCCTTATATACTGAACAGTGATAGACCATTCAGTACAATACACACATGGTTATTTTGGGTGTTGATCCTGGTTCAAGAATCACCGGTTTCGGTGTGATCGAATCAAATAAATTTAAATTTTCCTACGTCTCAAGCGGGTGCATTCGTACCAGTGGAGACCTGACTGAGCGGATTACCATAATTTTTAACGGAATCAGTGAAATTATTGAAAAATATCAACCTGATGTAGTGGTCATTGAGAGAGCGTTCATGCGACCTGACCGACCTAATCCTGATGCAGCTATCAAGCTTGGTCATGCCAGGGGCGCAATTATTTCAGCTGCAGGCTCAAGAGAAATATCAATGATTGAATATAGTCCCAATCAAATTAAAAAAGCGATTGTCGGAAGAGGGCATGCCACTAAAGATCAGGTATCTTATATGGTTCAAGAATGTTTAAAGCTCAATAAGGCACCTCAAGCGGACGCTGCAGACGCACTTGCAGGGGCAATATGTCATGGTTACAACTGCGCTTAGAATTAATCTTTAATTCTGCCAATTGCACAAGAGACAAAAGATTTGGCCTTAGTTTTCGCTGCCTCTAGGCCTTCAACTGAATTGATTCTGGGATAGCCTAGTTTATGAAGTACATTTTCAACTTCAGTCTCATCAATGACCTTATCATCAATGATGACAGCCCCTTCTGCAATATCAACATCAACATGTTCATAGTTAAATGTTTCTTTTATTTTGGAAATGATTGAATTAGCACAACCACCACACTTAATATTCTCAACAACAATTTTCATAATAGGCTCAGTAAAAAATAACAATCAAAAAATACTATGAATACAATACTCCTTATGTTTAATAAATTCAAACAATGAAGCTCTATAAAGAAAGGTTTGTAACAAATATTTAATTTATATTAAAAAAAACTAATATTATAAAATATTAATATGTTATAATATTGTTCGTTCGGGATTCTTATACTCTCCTCAGAGTGAAGTTTCTCTCCTCAAGTTAAGCTCAAAAATCCCGAACACCCCCAAAATATTCAACTAAAGTCTTAGATTTCTGAGAAATAAACTCTTACATTCCCAAAACCTTTGAGCTCAGAAACTGTCGATGTAAGTTTATTTTTGATTTCCTGATGACTGTTTTTTGTTTTCAGACAAGAGAGTGGAAGGAAGAAGTCAACATGAATTTTTCCATCAAGATAATGAAGCTGAATGTGATGAATCTGACCATCACACTTTTCATTGAATAGTGCTTTGTTAAGGATACCTAGGGCCTCAGGTCTTTCTGGCAATTTATCATAGGGTGCCGCCACTTCATCATCCTCTGGATCTATATGGACAATAACATCGGTAAGATCTTTAAGACAATGCATAGCAACTCTCTCAACACTGACACTTATGATATGTCCTTCACTAACAGATAAATAAGGTTCAACTTGTACGTGAACATCTGCAGAAATATTAGAGCCAATTCTTCTGGTTCTTAGAGAATGGACACTGACCACACCACCAATTTTTCCAATTGATGCATATAACTTATCGATATCTTTCTGGTCAATTGAACTATCAACTAACTCTTTAGAGGAGTCAAAACCAAGTTTCCAAGCAATGTAGAGGATCATTAAACCAACAATAATGGCTGCAATAGCATCAAACTTCATGTATCCAAAATTGACACCTATAACTCCAGCAAAGACCACTACAGAGGAGAGTGAATCAGTTCTATGGTGCCAGGCATTCGCAATTAACATTTTAGAATTGACTTTCTTTCCAACAGAGACTGTATACCAGTAAAGAAGCTCTTTTGCGATAACCGAAAGGGCTGCAGTCCATAACAATAGACTAATATGTTCGAGGGGTTCGGGATTTATAAATCTAGAATATCCGTCATAAATTATTCCAAAACCTACAAGTGCTAAGAAGAAGGCAAGTACAAAAGTAGCAATTGTTTCAAATCGCTGGTGACCGTATGGATGTTCATCATCAGCTTCTTCATGAGAAAACTTTGCTGCATAGAGAACTACACCATCAGTAAGTAAATCTGAAAATGAATGAACACCATCTGCAATTAATGCGCCTGAATTTCCCAAAATACCAACAAAGATTTTGAAAATAGCAAGAGTAAAGTCAACAATAGCACCAACTATGGTTACTTTTTGAGTTAGTGATTTCTTGGTAGTGGTATCCAAATTTCCCCCTGATCAGTAAAGACATTTTATCTTTGTTAGATTAATTTTTTAAAAAATAGTTGATAATATAAATGATAATCATTATCATATAAGAACTTTATAATTTAACGAAATAACTATCTAAACTGATGTATGTTTAAAGCAGAAAATATATCTATTAATTTCTCAAATCAAGTGATTCTAGATGAGGCTAATTTCGCGATTAATGAGGGTGAAATAATTGCGATGTTAGGGGATAGTGGTTCAGGCAAATCTTCTGTCTTGAAATTTCTAGCCGGGTTAAGTAGTAATCAAAAAGGAAATGTCTTACTAGATGGAGAAAACCTGACTATAGATGGCGTACATTTGGTTTCTCCTGATAAGAGGAATATAGGAATGGTATTTCAGGATTACGCATTATTTCCTCATATGAATGTTAAGAAAAATATTGAATTTGGAATTTCTCATCTATCCCGAAGAGAAAGAAAATCTATTGTAGAGAATTTACTTTCATTGATTGAGTTAGAGGGTATCGAAAAAAAATACCCCCATCAATTATCTGGAGGTGAACAACAAAGGGTTGCTCTGGCAAGAGCCCTCGCTAAGAAACCTAAATTACTTCTTATGGATGAACCTTTTTCAAGTCTTGATGCACGACACAAAAAAGATTTGATTGCCAAAGTAAGAGACATTCTAAAGAAAACAAACACTGCATCAATATTTGTCACACATGATAAGAAAGAAGCAAGTGGTCTCGCTGATAAAACAGCAGTCATAAAGAACAAAAAACTTACATATAAATAGGAGACAATAATGAATAAAGGGTTTATTAAAAACCTTTTCACACTCTGTGCGATAGTAATCAGTTTTAACTCATTCTCATCGGATAAAGAAATTACAGTTTATAGTTCAAGGACTGCTCATCTCATTGAACCCCTTCTAGATGCATTTACGAAAGATACAGGAATTAAAGCCAAGCTTTTGACGGGAGACGGCAATGCATTGATTGAAAGGATTAAGCTCGAAGGAGAGAGTACTCATGCTGATATCTTTATGACAGTTGATGCGGGTAATCTCTGGTATGCAGGTTCTCAAGATATTTTTCAACCTATGAAATCTGAAACTGTTATTAGTAATATTCCTAATCATTTAAGAGATCCTGAGGATTTATGGACTGGTTTGTCTGTTAGAGCAAGAACCATTGTATATTCAACTGAAAGAGTCAATGCTGACGAGCTATCAACCTATGAAGATTTGGCTTCAAAAAAATGGAAGAGAAGACTTTGTTTAAGAACCAGTAAAAAAATATACAACAAATCGCTAGTTGCATCTCTCATTCATCATTTAGGTGAAGAGGGTGCAGGCAAGGTGGTTGAGGGCTGGGTCAATAACCTAGCAACTTCTCCTCACTCTAAAGACTCTAAAGTGATGGAGGCGATTATTTCGGGTCAATGTGATGTTGGGATTGTTAATACCTACTACTATTTAGATCAAATGAAAAAAACGCCTAATGCTCAACTTAAACTCTTCTGGCCCAATCAAAAAACTACGGGTGTTCATGTCAATATCTCGGGAGCTGGAATTGTTAAACATTCAAAACATATCAAAGAGTCTCAGAAACTGATTGATTATCTGACGGGAATTAAAGCGCAACAGATATATATGTCATTGAATAGTGAGTATCCGGCTAATCCAAACGTTAAATCTGTAAGCCTTGATAGAGAATTAGGCACTTTTAATCAAGACAAAATGAACTTATCGCAAACTGGAATTCTTCAGTCAGAAGCGGTCAAGTTAATGCAAAGAAAAAAATACAAATAGGCCTTTGTTCTGAAATAGGAAAGCAAGTTGAAATGTAACAATCCAAAATACTTCATTCCAACTCTAGCAACTATAGTTGCTTTTCCTGTTTTGGTTGTATTGCTCTCTTGGCTGACACCTGATGTTGAAACTTGGCAGCATTTCTCTGAATACCTGCTAGGCGATCTTATCAAATCAACCATTATCTTGGTTATCGGAGTGGCTCTGGGTGTCATGATATTAGGGACACTTTTGGCATATCTCGTGGTGATGGTAGATTTTCCTGGAAGACAATGGATGGAGTGGGCATTATTTCTGCCATTTGGAATTCCTGCCTATGTCTTAGCCTTTGTCTATTTAGGTGTATTTGATTATTCAGGTTATGCCCAAACTTTTCTCAGAGACTATATAGGTTTTCCAGGATTTGATATTCGATCAGGTTCATGGGCGACCATATTGACCTTTATTTTAGTTTTTTATCCTTATGTCTATATGATGACACGAGCATCATTTATGAGGCAGAAAATCAGCATGATCGAAGCCGGAAAATTATTAGGAGCTGGACCTGTAAGGGTTTTTTTCAAGATATCACTACCCATTGCAAGACCCGCTGTCGCTGCAGGCGTATTGGTGACAATTATGGAAACGTTGGCAGATTACGGTGTTGTAGGATTATTCAATTACAACACTTTTACCACCGCAATTTATTCTGCTTGGATAGATTTTAGGTCTGTCGAGGTTGCAGCTCAATTAGCCTCTATTCTCGTTATAAGCGCATTTTTCTTAATTTACTTTGAAAAAAAGGCACGCGGCAAAGCAAAATATTATTCATCTGATATTTATCAAGAAAGGCCATATAAGGCTAGTGGATTTTTGGGAGGATTGATAAGCTTCTTTGTATTAGGAGTTTTCTTATTAGCTTTCGCAATGCCTATGCTCCAGCTGGTTATTTGGGGACATGAAATGATCCTAGAGGAGTGGAACTCAAGTTATCTGGATTTAATCCAATCAACAATAACTTTGACTACTTTAGCGATCATTATTGTGATTTTTATCTCGACCCTTCTTGCGCTCCCTAACGATTGTAAAAACTCTCTTGTTTCAAGAAATTTATTACGAGTTTCCACTTTAGGATATGCATTGCCGGGCTCAGTCATGGCAGTGGGTTTATTGTTTGGGGTTAATGAGATATCTTCATTTGCTCAAATATTTGGATTGCCGTCTATAAATTACTTAATATTTGGATCAATTACATTATTGGTATTTGCATACGTAACACGTTTTCTAGCTGTTGGTTTCAATTCGATTGATGCTTCAGTCCAACAAATAAAACCTGTCTTAATCGATAATGCAAGATTGCTAGGCGCCAAGAGAGGAAAAATTATTTGGAGAGTCTATCTTCCAATGATGCTTCCTGGAATTTTGGCTGCATCGCTTTTAGTGGGCGTAGATGTCATGAAAGAACTTCCAGCGACTTATTTACTTCGACCGTTTGGATGGGATACTCTGGCAATTAAGGTTTATGAATTAAGCTCAGAGGGACTTTATGAGAGAGCAGCCGTGCCTGCTCTTATTATGGTCGCGATAGGAGCATTAATGATGCTTATATTTAGATCAATCGATAAAAAAATTACTTTATAAAACATCCCAAGTAAAATATCCCCAATTAATAAGGGATATCAATGAATAATTTTATTAACAGCATTAATGGAGTAACCTCCTCATCTGTAGTTGCAAATTTCAAGAAAAACAAAGTTTTGGATTTTTCTTTAATTGCTTTTGATGAAGGGACAACCACAGCTGCTGTTTTTACTCAGAATGTTTTTTGTGCGGCACCTGTTATAGTCGCTAAAAATCATCTAAAGAACGATATCAAGGCTTTTATTATCAACACTGGCAATGCCAATGCGGGCACCGGAGAGATAGGTTTAAAAAATGCAATAGACTCTTGCTCTATGGCTGCAAAGAGTCTAGGAATAAAAGCTGAAGAAGTGATGCCTTTTTCCACTGGCGTGATTGGACAACAACTCTCGATGGAAAAATTTGAAAAAGGAATTAGCGACGCCTCTAAGAATTTGAATGAGAATTTGAGTGATTTAGGACAAGCAATTTTGACGACTGATTTGGTCGAGAAGAAATTTTCAACTTCCTTTAACTTTCATGGAAAAACAGTCAGTATCACTGGTTTTGCGAAAGGTTCTGGAATGATACGACCCAATATGGCTACTATGTTGAGCTTTATATTTACAGACATAGAGGCTAGTCAAGATGACCTGCAAACTTGTCTCCTTCATTCGGTTGAGAAATCATTTAATCGTATTACAGTCGATGGCGATACCTCAACAAATGATGCTTGCACGCTTAGTGCAACTGGAAAAAGTGGGGTCAATATCACAGACTGCCTAGAAGAGTTTCAAGAGGCCATGGATCAAGTTTGCTTATCACTTGCGCAAATGATTATTAAGGATGGAGAGGGTGCTACTAAATTTATAGAGGTCAAGGTTAAAGGAGGTGAGACTTCCCAAGCTTGTCTTGAGGTTGCTTATAGTGTCGCTCACTCACCGCTTGTTAAAACTGCTATCTTTGCATCCGATGCTAATTGGGGAAGAATTCTTGCTGCAGTAGGTCGATCTAATATCAAGAATTTGAATATTGGCGATGTTAACATCTCTTTGAATGATACTGCTTTAATCACTCATGGTGAACCAGATAAAAACTACACTGAAGAGAAGGGGAGTAGTGAAATGAGTAAAGATAGGATCGTGTTATCGATAGACATAGGTTCCACAAATCACCAAGAGACTGTTTGGACGTGTGATTTTTCTTATGATTACGTCAAAATTAATGCTGAATATCGTACATGAGTATTTGTAGACTTCTTATATCCTGTCCTGATGCACACGGATTAGTTGCCAAGGTCAGTCAATTTATTTTTGAACAAGGTGGAAATATCAAAGAGGCACATCATCATTTAGATGACGACAATAAATTATTTTTTATGCGAATTGAAATAGATTCCATGACTTTGAATTGTTCTATTGATGAATTCAAAAAAAATTTTCAAAAGGTAGCAAAAACTTATCAAATGTTATGGCGTTTAAGTGATGCCTCATATCAAAAAAGAATCCTCATTATGGGGTCAAAAGCGACCCATTGTGTTGCAGATCTTATGCACAGAGATCACGAACAGGAATTAGACGGTAAGATTATTGGAGTATTATCAAATCACAATCATTTATCAAAGATCGCAAAGTGGTATGAGGTACCTTCAGTTCACATTCCTGTGAACCAGGAAACCAAAGATGATGACTTGGCTAAAATTTCTAATGAGATTGAGAAATTTAATCCTGATGTGATTGTTCTTGCCAGATATATGCAGATTATTCCTGAAGAGCTATGTGATAAATATCGAGAAAAAATTATCAATATTCATCATTCATTTCTACCGTCATTCATTGGAGCTGACCCTTATCAAAAAGCATCAGATAGAGGGGTTAAACTAATTGGCGCAACTTGTCATTATGTTACTTCTAATCTTGATGAAGGACCTATCATTGAGCAAGATGTCATTCGTGTAGATCATGCAGATAGTCGTGAGGATATGAAAAAAATGGGGCAAGATGTTGAAAAAATTACCCTCGCTAAGGGCTTGCAGTATCATCTCCAAGATCGTGTGATTGTCTTTAATAATAAAACAATCGTATTTAATTAATTCATTAAATATCTTTATAAGTATTCCATCATAAAGTGATACACAGAATCACTTTCTTAAGTTGTGTAGAATCACTTCAGTTATTAAAAAAGTTGGATTTTTTTTTGAAGTTTTTTGCCATCACGCTTTCGGTATTTTTTCTATTCACTAGCATCAATACCTCTGCTAATTTTGAACCCCCAAAAAACTACTATCATCCGATTCTAAAAATCACTCCTTCAACC
>Ga0213860_10000918_pt1 | contig 11957 bp, 5 predicted proteins | sample PICome_3_FD_160118 | JGI IMG/M metagenome (GOLD analysis project Ga0213860, IMG submission 160118) | Coastal seawater microbial communities near Pivers Island, North Carolina, United States - PICO550 | ecosystem: Environmental > Aquatic > Marine > Coastal | place: USA: North Carolina | collected...
AACCTTAAGAACTTATACTGAAGTTCCTGGTGATTACAAGCTAGGCATCAACACAGTTGGTAGAATGGCGAAAGAGGGTGTCTTTACGGCATCTACAAGCGAGGCAACAGAACCTCGTGCTAACTTGGATGTTGTTGGTACGACATTCATTACAGGTAGAACATTAGTTTCTTATGACAATCTTGGCGCTGTTGATGTTAACAACTACCTAGCAGAACCAGGAGAGAATAAGACTTACTTTGATGTAACTAATGCTTTCTTGGTTGGTGGTGAAAGTGATTCGCCCAATTCTATTGCTACCTTCCGTATCGCAACTACGGATGTTGACCTTGCTGATAGAACAACCACTTACATTACAGGTGGTAGAGTTGGTATCAATACTTCTATTGATCTTGCTGCTGATAGAGAACTAGATAGAAACTTCGTTGTAGTTGGTGATTCTAGATTCACTGGAAACATGCTGGTCTCCGATGATATCAGCATTGACGGTGGAGATCTGAATTCTACTGCAGAGACATTCAAGCTCCTTGACGAAAATGTCAACTTCTTCCTGGGTCTTGGTGGTGCTGAATCTATCGCTCTTGGTAATAACACAACCGCTGATCAAGTAATTAACATTGGTAACAGTGTTTCTAATACATCTTCACACACATTAAGAATCGGTGCTAATGCTGGCACAGGAACCTTCGAGGTTCATAAGGGATCTAATAGTGCTATTGTAAATATCGCATCTGTTACCGATGTAGAGGCTGCTAATTGTGAAGTAGTTATTGGTGGTGGTCATCCAAACACCAACACGATTACTTCTATTGGTACACACCAGACCAAAATTGCTGGTACATTAGAGATTTCTGCTTTCCCAGGTAACTCTAGTGCTCGCTTGTTTACTCAAACAGCAACAGCAACTCTGTTTGATGGTCAGGCAACAACTAAAGTTCAAATCGGACTAAATGCTGCAACGGTCAATATTGCTGGTCTTGGTGGTAACACGACAGTTAGAAACTCTCTGATTGTTCAGGGTAATACGACATCTAAAGGATCTATTATCCTTGAAGGTGGTCTTGATGCTAGTATCCTCAAGGTTGGTAGAGGTAAGTTTGGCACAACAGCAGTTTCACACGTTGTTGGTTCTCTTGATAATCCAAATATTGATTATCTTGAGTATCAAGAGCTAGGTAAGTTCCTTGATACTGGTGGTACTGGTCCTTGGGGTGGATCTGGAGATCGTCTCTCTGGAGGACAAATTACTAACATTGATGGTATTAGTCCTACATCGAGTTCTACTTGGGTAGCAAATCAAACATATACCTTCGTAACAGTAACCACCACAGGAGGTGGAACTGGAGCACTGTTTAATATTACTATCGACGCCAATGGATCAGCATCAATTGATATTGTTTCCTCTGGTTCTGGATATGACGACAATGATCTGCTCACGGTTACTGCTGATAAGTTAGGAAATGCTGCTGGTGATGATCTGACATTCAGAGTCAATGGAACTAGCAGTGCTGGTGAGGTATACATCTTACCAATCACACCAAAACCATCAATTAATGACTTTAAGATTGGTGACATTCTATTCCTGAAGAGATCTGAAGAAGCAGGTATCTACGCTAGTGATGGTACATTTACCTCTACTCAAGATACAACTGCATCTCCTATTGGTGAGGAATATACAGAACTTCTGAAGGTTGTTGGTTTAACTAACATTACGAACGCAGCTGATCCTCTTGGTTACAGACTTGCGGTTGAACGTGCTCAACTTGGAACAACTGAAAGAAGTGATCACCCAGATAATTGTGAGATCGCTAAATTTGATGTTCAGTTAAATGCCTCATTCATTAGTGGTGTTGACCTTGATGGCAATGGTGAACTAGATGCAGGTGGTGCTGGAATCTCTAACGCATCTACTGATGTTAACATCGGTGTTGCTAAATTTGGTGGAGATCCTTCTACTAATGACTTCTTGATTCTTTCCGACAATGAAATTGTTTCGATTGAAGAAAGAGTAAGCACTGATGTACAATCTATTATTGTTACTGATGGATCAACTACTAATCCAGAGACCACATTCAAGGTATTCTCTACTTCTGGTAATACTGAAATCAGAGGAAGTCTGAAGCAAGGTACTGGTCTCGATAGATTTACTATTGACGTTAGTGGCAATACTGTAACTCAAGGAACTTTAACTACAAATAATACACTTAAGATTAGAGGTAATGTAGTAGAAGGTAAAGAATTCTTTACTATCACTAACGGCGGTGCTACTGGTACTACAGAACGTACAACTTTAGAAGTTGATACTGCTAATGGTAACCTAGATATTATGGGTGGTGACTTTACCATCTGGGATAGTGCGAAGAGTACGAAGAAGTTGTTCTTCGATAATTCTTCGGGAGATCTTACCATCACTGGTAAGTTGAGTGCAACAGGCACTGGTCAGGCTGATTTCGGTGGTGACTTGGTTGTCGCTGGTGATTTAACTGTCAATGGTGGTGACCTAACTGTTAACCAAGGTGGTACTACTATCTTCAAGGTTGAAAATAACAAGACGTTAACTGTTGCTGGAATTGATAATTTCTTCTCTAGTTCAGGTGGTCGTAAGTGGGTCTATAACAATGACGTTGGATTTGTTGCAGAAGCAAACGTAAATTACTTCCTTGATATTTCTTCTAATACCGTTGTGAAGTTACCACCAAGTCCAAAAATCGGTGATATGATCAGGTTCATTGATATTGGCGGTCTTCTAACTTATAACCTTTCTCTGGTTGTTAGAGCACCATCCAATACCAGAGTCCAGAATACTGACACTAATACTGGTAATGCATTGTTATCTGGTAATAGTACAAGTCTAACAGGATATACAGGTGGAGAACTGGTAGTTCAGACACCTAACGCTGGATTTGCACTTGTATACGCTGGTGCTGCTGATGATGACGGAAATGGGCAAGCACCAACATCTAAAGTAGGTTGGTTCCTTGTAGAGGTCTGATACATGGCATATTACGGTCAAATACAAACTATGAAAGGTGCCTCTATAGGCACCATCATACCTTGGGCGGGTGGTCTTTCCGAGATCCCAGATGGTTGGCTTATTTGTGATGGTGGAACGAGAAGTGCTAGTGATTTTCCTTTGCTAGCACAAGTTATTGGCGATAGATATACACCAGGAACGAGTGATTTGGTCACAACTGGTGCTAATTCTTTTCCAAATTACGGTGGTTCTTTTTCTTTGCCAAGATTGACCACTAATAATGCTTTAATGGATATGGAGAAGCAGTATTTTGGTGCTTCGTCAGTTCTTAATGCATCTAATCCAAACCTTCGTCCCGAAGCAAAAGATACTGACGCACAAATTCTACTTGATCCTTTTATTGGTAATGTTGAATCAATTAATACGCAACTAAAACCAACATTTAACGACGTTACGGTTGATGTTGTATGGGAGTTTAACGAAGACGATAGAGATGGATATCAAGGAAAAATTACTGGTAATACTAAAGAAGATGGTGATTCTGTCGTACCAGTTTATATTGCACCGAGAAAATTAGGTAGAAAACACATTAAGAGACATAACCACCCTGGTACGTATCAGAGCGTTGCTGGTGGAGATGCTGGTGGTCAAAAACCTGGTGATGGTGTTGTTGGATATGATGACATTACATATACTCTTTTGCACTCATCTACTGATACTGAAGGTGGTGGGCACAACGGTGATTTATGGTGGTTTGGTTGGACTGATGGTTACGACGAAAATGGTAGAGTTAACAAAGGTCCTGGTATTGTTGGTGGAGACATTAGAAGCGTACCAGCTTATTCTACTAATGCATTCTTTGGAAATACTAGCGGTGGATCCCTTGAAAATACTAGACTAGATGGATGGGATCGTCTTTGGCAATGGCCACAATACAATTCTACTAGTAGCGAGCACCCCAGTGGATTTGGTAGAGGACCAAATGATGTTGTTGTTGCTCACGTTAGATCTGAATCTCCACCAATTAATATGAGACCAAAAGCTGTTGGTGGTACTCCACTAACGCAGCAGTTTAAGAACACTCCTAATCGAGCTGATGGTCCCTATATTGACAATGATAATACTGTACCTGCGGGAGGCGGCGGAAGAGATTTCAGAGTGCCTCGTGGTGTCAGAAACTATTATGATAAAGCATTGGGCGAATCGGCATTAAGAGGGACGTTCTTAAGTCATCCAGGATATAATTTCGCTCCTGTTGGAGGAGATACTACAGATGATGCTATCGAGGCGCACGATCACCCAGAATTTGAAGTTTCTGTTGATACTGCGGGATTGAGACCTAGTAGTAGTATTACTGTAGATGCAAAAATCAGGTCTAACGTTGGACTTGACAATGTATCAAACAAAGCTGCATTACAGATAGATATGAATACAGCACAACCAACTTTAGGATGTATATACATTATCAGAGCATACTAATATGTCAAAAAAATCTAGATCTGTAAATTACGCCAGAGCAAAAGCTCATTGGGGTTCTATGCCTGGCACAATTCAAATTCATACTGTAGAAGGTCTTGGGTCATCTAATGATCCTACTACAGCAATATTCAAGGAAGCTATTCCTGGTGGATTTTTGCGTTGTAATGGTCAGATTTTATCTGCAAAAGATTATCCACTTCTTGCAAGTATTCTTGGCATTGGTGATGAGTGTAGATTTGCTAAAGAAGGTGCTATTTTACGTAATCCAAATGCGGAAACAGGTGATCAAGGTACATTTCAGTTGCCAGATCTTGGATCAAAAGTTTTAGTTGGAAGTAGGGGATCAGGAGAATATAGAAATACTGTCACAGAGGCAGATGATCAACTACCGAAAGTTGGTGTAGAGGCAACACCTATTTCAAACTTGGGTGGAAGAATTACTACAAATTATATTTCTTCAGATGGTCAATTTGGACTGGAAATTGTCAGTAGAGATGGAACTCAAACAGATGATGATGGAAATACTATTCCACAACTTGATTTCCGTGGGAGTATTAAGTACAATATGCCATCTAATCTTGGTCAGACGTTGTTAACGATTGACAACTTCCAGTCACATGCTCATAATACATCAAACAAGTATATTTTGAATCATGCCATGCAACATGCCATTGATGGTGATGGATTAACTGGAAGCTTTGATACTGCATTTACTGCAGAACCTCAAGCATATAATGAATTTGAGGAGACACAACCGAATGTTTTCCGTGGTAGTGTTTCACACGGTCATCGTGTTACAAGACCTATTACTTATAATAGCAACTATAAGTATCAGTTTCCTCCCGATGGACAACCTAAAGTTTTAGCAGCTTTAGATGGATTTGAATCTTATATTGATGTAGATACGGAAGATTTGCAAGTTCTAAATCAGGTTGTTACTCCTTTCATTTTAGTACATTACATCATTAAGTTCTAATGGGTACATACTATCAGTCTAGGACAACAAATGGAAGTTTCTCCATTCGTAGTGATGTTAAATGGGCTCAATACACAGTTGTAGGAGGTGGCGGAGGTGGTGCTCGCCCTAATGCTGGTTTTGGTAGATCTCCAACAGCAGGTGGTCAAACTACTTTAGGTACGGGATTATATGCGAGAGGCGGCGGAGCTGGTAACCTGAACAGTGGTGGTTGTGGCGGATATGGTAACTGGAGATATGGACAATCTGGATATGTAAACTATTCTGGTGGTTCTGGTGCTCGTGCCAATTCTGGTTATGGACCATATGGATCTGGTGGTGCTGGACAGTGGAGATCTCCTAGTAACACTGGTGGTGGCGGAGGCGGCGGTGCCTCTTGCTGTAGATATTGTAGAAACAGTTGGGGTGCAGTACCTGGTCAATCAATGTCTGTCAATATTGGACAGGGTGGTCAACAGGGTGGTAATGGATTTAGAAGATTTGGTGATCGAGGTGCTGCATATCTAACGATGTGTACTTTCGATCAACCCAGTGTGTCAATTTCTGCTAATCCTCAAACAATAGTTGAGGGTCAAACTAGCACACTTTCGTGGTCATCTTCTGGTGATGTAAGTTCTGTCTCATTAAGTAATGTTGGTAATGTGGGCACAAGTGGTTCTCTTTCTGTAAGTCCAAACTCAACTGTAACATATTCAATTACTGCAAGTAATCCTGCATATAGTAGAACCTCTAACGTTACTATATTAGTATATGAGAAACCAAATGTTAGTTTAACTGTTGATAATAATCAAATTGTTTACGGTCAATCAACGACTTTGAGATGGAGTACAACAGGAGATGCTAGTAGCATGACAATCTCTCCTGGAATTGGAAGCACAACTTTGAATGGTTCTAGAACTGTTAGTCCAACAATTACCACTGTTTATACTGCTTCTGCTACAGGACAAGGTGGAACTGGTAGTGACTCTGTTGTTTTGGAGGTTTTGTCAATACCTACAATTACTGTAAACTCTCCTCTTTCTGTAGATTATGGAGGGACGATTGAGTTTCAAATTCAGGCAGAATATTCTGATCCAGGTGGTAATGGTATTACAATGACAGGAACATCAACAGATACAGAAGGTACGATAGCAAATCTTTCTCCCGTTTCTATTCCTAATAGTACAGGAAACAGTGTAAATGTTACATCATTCATTTATACGCCCACTTATGGTGATAAGGGACCACAAAGCTTTACACTTACGTTTACTGTTGACGGATATGGTAATTTATCTGCTACAGATACGGTCACAGTGCCCATAAATATTGATATAACTCCTGATGCTATTGATATTCCAGCGACTCAAGACTCACTGAAAGACGAACAACCAGTTATCACTCCTGACACTATTGTCACAACAGAACAAATTGTCATCACTGATGTTGATATTCCAGTCGAGGTGAAGTCTGATTATCCAATTCAAGTTGATATTGATGATGCTGATAATTGGTATAACATAAGACAGATAGGAACATAACATGCCAACATTTTCTAGTAACAATCCAGGAAATTATACTTACACTGTTCCAGTAGGCGCTAAAAACGTATCTTTTAGTATAGCAGGAGGTGGAGGAGGTGGATCCAAACCTGTTGGTGGTGAGTGGAATGTTGGTGAAGGTGGTCAAGGTAGAGCTGGTAACTTCAGCATTGCAGAAAGAACTTATGCATACAACCTAACATTTTATGTTGGTGGGAGAGGGTCAGACGGACTGAACAATTCGGGTGGTGGAGTCGGGTCTGGCGGTGCTGGTGGTAGTTCTACAATAGGCGCATCAGGTGGATCTGGTCACCGTTCTGGTGGTGGCGGTGGTGGTGCTACTGCTGCTTTTGACGGTAGTCTCAATAAATACATTGCATGGTGTGGCGGAGGTGGTGGCGCTGGTAGATTCCACCCCACCACGGGTATTAGTGGTATTGGTACTGCGGGTGCTGGTATCGGTGGTGGTAGATCTAGTCTCCGTGGTGCGCCATCTTGGAAAACTGGTGGCAGTGCTCCTGCTGGACACCGTGGTGGAGGTGGGGGTGGATCGGTATCAGGTGTATTTGGTAGCAATGGTGGTATATCTACTTCTGGTGGAAATAGTGGCACTGGTGGTAACTCTGGTTGGTATGATCAAGGTGATATTGGATGGATTACTAACAGTGGATATGGTAATCAAGGTAATGGGTGGTTTTTACTGACATACACTGATGCCCCACCAGAAATTACATTCTTTGGGTTCAAAAATACAGACGGTGGCACACAAGATGATATTAATATCCTTGAGGGGGAATCAGTAATACTGACATATACTTTGGATTCTAACAGAAGTATGAATTCTGTCAGTATTGATCAAGGTCTTGGATCATATTCTACAACTCTTACCACGAATAATATTACATTAACTCCAGCACAAACAACCACGTATACTCTCACAGTTTCGGGACCTGGAGGAACTGTAAGTGATACTACCAGTGTAACTGTTTACGTAAAACCAGTAATTACTGCATCTATTACTCCACCCACAATTAATTATGGTTCGCAAGCAACACTGCAATGGTCAACAGAAGGTGATGCCTCTACAATGAATATCCAACCATTCCCTGGTTCTACGACCTTGAATGGTACACTAGTAATTCAACCTACAATTAATACAACATACACACTCACTGCTAGTGGATTAGGTGGTTCAGACTCTGAAAATGTTAGTATTACTGTATTGCAACCACCCGCAGCAAGTCTAGATGTTTCAGCAACAGTTGGTTACGGAAGTCCAGTTTTATTAAATTATGAGGTAGCAAATGCAACTACGGACGTAAAGATATTTGTTTCATATAAGTATCGGGATGATATAGCATACAGTTCATATCAAGAAATATTTACATTCCCAGGAGCAAATGCTCATAGTGGTAATGAGAGTCATTTACCTGTATATAATGACTTGGGACCATATCAGGTAAGATATAAACTTCAGGGAACTGGTGCTAATAATTTAAATGCGGTTGTAGAAAAAATTATTAATGTGGATATTGATGTGACACCTGATATTATTGATATTCCTGCGTCTAGGGATTTAAACATTAACGCATCGCCAGTTGTTTCTCCTGATGATGACCTTGGAACTGATGGTTTGATGGTAGATGATATTGATATTCCAGTTGAAATTACATCGGATTACCCGATTCAAGTTCAAATTGATGATGGAACATATCAAAACATTAGGCAAACAGGAACTTAATCATGGGCGCTCAAGGTAATCTACACACTTTTGATTCGTATTTCTATCCCTATAACCCATCAAATCAGCGGGGTGGTGATACGTTTTACACCTCAAATCCTGGTGGAGAGAGCTTGGGTGCATACAACTTTGTTGCTAGTAATGTATGGAAACTGTTCATGTCTGCTAGCGTCCCAGGTATCCCAAATGGTCAATCAGTAGGATACATTTACAGATTTTATAGCGACTCGATTGTAGATCACTTATTTAAGTTTGGGTCTAGTGTTCCTAGTAGTGCTTACGTATTAGAAGGTATTATTGGAGTTGCATATACACAGAGCGGAGCTTATCGTGAACCAGTTTATAGATTTTATAATCCCAGCACTGGTGACCACAAGTATAAAACGAGCAGTAGTACACCTAGTGGATATATCTATGAAGGTGTTGCGTGGTATTCCCCAATTCCTGTCTATGGATGCAAAGATCCTACTGCTACCAACTTCAATCCATACGCAAATCAACCAAGCACTGGATGTAATTACACCATATATGGTTGTACTGATTCCAATGCTAGTAACTATAATCCTAATGCAAATGCTAATGATGGATCTTGTTCATATCCACAAGCAAGTATCAGTTTTTCTGTTTCCCCATCCACGATTATTGAGGGGCAAAGTGCGACATTGACTTGGAGTATTAGTAATTCAACTAGTAGAAATTTGTCAGGTGTTGGTAGTATTGCTGCAAACAGTAGTCTCGTTGTGACACCAGGTAGTACGACCACTTATACTATCAATGCGAGTTACTACTCATATAATAATACTTCAACGTCTAGAACAGTCACTGTTTATCAAAAACCAGAAATTTTCGCATCTGTTAGTCCAACTACTATCAATAATGGACAAAGTGCTACGTTACAATGGAGTACATCAGGAGATGCTAGTAGCATGACCATTTCACCATTCCCTGGTTCTACGACCTTGAATGGTAACCTAACAGTATCGCCTACAGTTACAACTACATATACTTTATCTGCATCTGGCAATGGCGGAAGTGATACTGAAACAGTCACTCTTGTCGTGAATGACCCACCCAGCGTATCTCTTGATGTACCTAATTCTGTATCATATGGAGATGTGATAGAAATTCAGCATAGTCAAGAAAATTCTACATCTCTATATGAATTGAGAATGCTCATGACTGATTTAGATGGTGTAACTACAGAAGATAGTGCTGATCTAGGAGCAGCTACTTCGACGCCGACAACAACCAATACTTACTCCCCAGCATATACAAACCGTGGACCATCTTCAATACGATTTACTTTGCACGGACAGGGTGCTGGTTCGTTAACTGATCAGGAAATCAAAACTGTGTATATCAACATTGATCAACTACCTGATGTAGTTAACTTTCCTACTTCAGAGGATAAGCTAAAAGACGAACAACCAGTTATCACTCCTGACGAAACAATTACTTCAGAGCAAGTCGTAATTAATGACATTGACATTCCAGTTGAGATTAAATCTAACAGTCCCATCCAAGTTCAGATTGAGAATGGAACATATCAAAACATTCGACAGATCTGATAAATACTACAGAAATCGTGACCATCGCCTGCGTTAAATGACCTTTTCGTTCGGAACTACACCAGTATATGTAAGCGAAGGGCAAACTATTCGCCTGAAGTTTAAAGCACCTGATGCGTGGGATTCAACTCAAAGCGTAACGGTTCAAATTGGTGACCAAACGACAATTTGGTACATCTCTACTGTTCCAGAAGATTTTTCTCCTGAACCATTTGCATTTGTAGAGGTTGCTGATGCTGCTCTTGACACACTGTTTGTGTGGGCAGATGGTAGCAGATTAGGAGAAGATCCAGTAGTAGTTACGGGTCTTACTGATTCGTCTGAAGCTATTGTTGCGGTATATTCAAACTGGAACGCCGTATCTACTGACTTGTATGCAGTACGTATTCAAAGAGTCAGTCAAGGAGAAACTACTTACGGACCTTGGATTATTCCTGATGGATCTCAAAGAGTAAGCAACACTGATAAATTACAGGTTAGATTAAAGAGTTCTGATTTACAAAAGATCACCAAGCATGTTGATCTGCAAATTGGAACTAGAACTGAAAGGTGGCTTATTACAACTGCGTTAACACCACCTAATGTTCCATCACCTTTCCCAAACTTTACTGACATAGGTAATGTTCCACCAGATAGTGATGTTTATAGTGAAGTTTTACAAATAACTGGTTTAAGTGGTTCTGCTGTTGTAGGTACAGGTCTGGCGGCGGAAATTGGCATTTCTAATAGCAATACTACTACCACAAATGCACAAGGATATGATGTGTTGGATGGTGTAACTTTTGTCTCATCTTCAACTAATCCAACTATTGATAATGGTCAGTATTTGCAGTTGAAAGCTAGAAGTCTTGCAACTGCTAGTGCTTCCAAGACTATTACTTTGGGTATTGGTGATGAAGCAGCTGGTTCTACTTGGGTGGTCACTACTGGCAATTTTCCTGATACTACGCCAAACACATTTACGATTGCTAACGTCACCAGTCCATTGAGGAGTGTTCAGGTTGCTTCTGCACCATCTCCATCTGGAGGTATCTCTGGTATTGATCCTGGTGTATCTATTCCTATCACTTTGGTTGCTAGTGATGATGCTGCTAACGCTAGAATCAAAGTAATTTATGCTAATAATGGTGGAGAAAGTTCTATTGGAACATTCCCCGCAAATGTTTCTAAAGGCGATCAGATTGTAATTTACAATCAATCTGGACCTCAATATAGTGATACAGTAGGAACTACTATTGCTGTTGCTGGTTCTGCTCTTTCTGAATGGCAAATTACTAATGCTAGTGGTCCAGATAAGGTTGCTGAATTTACTGTACCACCCTCTCTAACAAATAGACCACCTAGCAGCACAGAAGTAAGTAATATCGTTACTATTACTGCTGGATCTATCAATCAAGACATTACTCTTAATGCAACTGGTGGTGCTCTGATTTCGATTGACTTTGATACCGCAGTTGCAGGACCAAGGACATTTACACCTTCCAATTCGAGCTTCCAGTTATATCTAGATACACCAGCTACATTGGGTGGTAGTGCATCATCAACTGTTACTGTTGGTGAAACCGCTACAGGAACTCCTAGAACATTTACTTGGTCTGTGTCTGTATATTCTACAGTACCACCAGCTCCAGCACTTTCTGGTTGTTGGTACAGCAAAAAGAATGCTATAGTTAAAAAAGATAGTAATAACACCGAGTATTTA
>Ga0213860_10000921_pt1 | contig 11924 bp, 15 predicted proteins | sample PICome_3_FD_160118 | JGI IMG/M metagenome (GOLD analysis project Ga0213860, IMG submission 160118) | Coastal seawater microbial communities near Pivers Island, North Carolina, United States - PICO550 | ecosystem: Environmental > Aquatic > Marine > Coastal | place: USA: North Carolina...
CCGCTCTCTGGATGGTAGAGTTTGTCCGAGAGATAAAGGTCCAAGACCCCCAATACATCCAAACTGCAGAAGTCGTACAGTTGCAGTTTTAGATGACCGCTTTGCGTTTTTAGATAAGGGTGCTGAAAGATCGGCGAGAAACCCTGTAACGGGCAAGGCAACAAGGGTTAACGCAGAGAAAACATACTACCAATGGCTAAAATCACAGCCGGCTAATTTCCAAGAAAGTGTGCTAGGTAAATCTCGGGCTGCGCTTTTACGAAATGGCGGTTTATCGGCTGATCGATTCAGCGAGTTGCAATTAGATAAAAACTTTAAACCTATAACATTAGATGAAATGAAAGCACTTGAACCTGTGGCCTTTGAGCGAGCAGGGCTTGATTAGTTGACAAGAATGTATTAAGTACGGACAATTCACAAATATCAGCAGGGCTGATTTATCACGGGGTGATTATGATTGATTACAAACTTGAAAGTATCGAGGGCCTAGACGAAGCAGTTCAATCGCTTTACGAACAGACCGAAGATGGTTATCAGCTAAAGGTAACTGGGTTGCCCGAACCTGAGAAGGAAGACCTAACCGGACTAAAAAATAAAGTTGATGAATTACTGCGTGAGAAAAAGCAAGCTGCACAGAAAGCTAAACTCGCCGCCGAGGAAGCGGAAAAGGCTAGACTGGAGGCTGCTAAGAAAGGCAACGATACAGAAGCACTTGATCGAAGTTGGCAAGAGAAATTTAATCAGCGAGAGCAAGAGCTAAATAGCGAGTTAAGTAGTCTGAGTAGTACGATTGTAAAATTAACAAGCGGTCAAACTGCGAACCAGATCGCGCATGATATTGCGATACAGGGTTCTGCAAATGTTTTATTGCCGCATATTGAGAAGCGATTAAAGACAGAGATTCGTGACGGTAGTCCCGTAACGGTTGTGCTAGATGAAAACGGCGCACCATCGGCTATGTCAGTTGCGGAACTTAAAACAGAATTCCAGAACAGCGCAGCATTTGCTCCGCTGATTGTAGGCACAAAAGCCAACGGCGCGGGGCGCACTGGTGGTAATGACGGGAGCGGGGCTTCTGCCAATGTAATCAAGAGATCAGATTTTGATCTAATGAACCACGCCCAACGCGCAAGTTTTGTCAGCAAGGGCGGTAAAATTATCGATGACTAAACTGAGGTAAAACTGTTATGGCTAATGTCCTGACCGATCTGGCGGCAGACATTTACAAGGCCGCCGACATTGTTGGCCGTGAACTTGTAGGTGTTATCCCTTCTGCCACAATCAACTCTGATGCTACTGAGCGCGCAGCGCAAGGCGACACTATTCGATCTTTCGCAACTCGTGCCGCTACAGTAACAACTGTTACTCCTTCAATGACTATTCCCGAAGGTACTGACCAAACTGTAGATAACAAGACTATGTCTCTGTCTACTACAGCAAGCGTTCAGATTCCTTGGACTGGCGAAGATATTAAGCACGTTAATAACGGAGCAGGCTTTGAAACAATCTACGGCGACCAAGTGCGTCAAGCGATGCGGGCTATTTCTAATCAAATTGAAAGCCAAGTTGCTGCTAATGTTGCTGATAATGCTTCTCGTGCCTTTGGTACTGCTGGAACTACTCCGTTTGGCTCTAACTTCTCTGAGGTTGCCGAAGTTCGCCAAATCCTTGTAGATAACGGCATGCCTAGCAATGACGGCAATGCAACTATCGTTATGAACAGCGCAGCAGGTACTAACTTGCGTCAACTCGCATCACTGAGCAGTGTAAACCAAGCAGGTAATGCTGACCTTTTGCGTCAGGGTACTTTGCTTGACCTGCAAGGCTTGATGATTAAAGAGTCTGCGCAAGTTGCGTCTCACACTGCGGGTACTGGCACAAGCTATCTTGTTAATGGAGCACTAGCCGAAGGTGATACAACTATCACTGTCGACGGTGGTTCTGGCACAATCTTGGCGGGTGACGTTGTTACTTTCGCAGGCGATAGCAACAAGTATGTTGTTCAAACTGCACTGTCTGGTAATGACTTCGTAATTCAGGCACCCGGACTTCGTGGGGCTGTTGCTGACAATGCTGCTGTTACTGTTACAGCAACTTACACTGCAAATATTGCTTTCCATCGCGCTGCGGTAGAGATCGGTATGCGACCACTTGCACAGCCTGCAGGCGGTGACGCAGCAGTTGATCGATTAACTGTCCAAGACCCTGTATCTGGTCTAGTATTCGAAGTCGCAGCCTACAAAGGCTACAACAAGGCAATGTTCGATGTATCTTGCCTGTACGGATACAAAGTCTGGAAGCCAGAGTTTGTTGCTACACTCCTAGGTTAAGCTACCTAAGTAGGGCGGGGGTAAAACCCCGCCTGTTTTTTCGAGGTCATTATGGCTAAGAAAGACCCACGATTGACTAGGCTTGGTTTAGATAAATACAACCAACCTAAGCGAACCCCCAAACACCCAAGCAAATCACACGTTGTTGTTGCTAAAGAAGGCGACAAGGTAAAGACGATTAGGTTTGGGCAGCAAGGAGTAAGTGGTTCACCGAAAAGAGTCGGAGAAAGTAAAGCCGCTACTGCGCGTAGAGCATCTTTTAAAGCACGACACGCAAAGAATATTGCTAAAGGTAAAATGTCTGCTGCATACTGGGCAGATAAAGTTAAGTGGTAAAGTGTCTAAATAAAAGGAGGTGATCCAGTGCCATATCACTCAGGTAAAAAAGGTAAAAAGAAAAAGGGTAAATAATAATGGTCGATTTAGTTGTTGAGAATGGTTCGATCGTAACTGGCGCAAATACTTATGCGACCATTGCTGAGTATATTTCCTATGCTGCTAACCGTGGCATTACTGTTACCGATACTGACGCTTACAAGATTCAGTTGATTAAGGCTGCTGATTATATCGGATCAAAAGAAAACCAGTTAAAGGGCGATACAGTCGAAAAAGCTCAACCACTGGCTTTCCCGAGGAATAACTTAACCGATATTGATGGTTGGTCGTATAACAATGACGAGATTCCGTATCGCGTTAAAGAAACGCAAATGAGTCTCGCACTTGACCTCGAGGCCGGCGAAGATTTGTATAACAAGTCGCAGTCTGGCGCACAGGGTATTAAGCGAGAGCGTGTAGAGGGTGCTGTTGAGGTTGAGTACGCAATCTCTGATTCGATTCGTATACCGTACAGCAGTAGAAGCAACGCATTATTAGCGAGTTTGCTTAAATTTAACGGTCTTGGTATTCCTCTGGCGATGGCATGAGCGCAGCTTTCTACACAAGTATGGCGGCAACTGCCAAAAAGTTGCTGACCAAGTTTGGTATGGATGTGCCGATTAAACGTACCGCAGGAGGCTCTGTGAACCCTGTCACGGGCGTAACTGTCGCAGGGACTACTACAACGTACACCCCGAAAGGATTGGTTCAGAGATACGCTGAGGCGCTTATAGACGGTACGCGGATTTTATCGAGCGATAGGCTAGTCATTGTAGATAATACGGTCGAACCTCTTACTACTGACAAGGTTACTTTGGACTCTCAAGATTGGACCATTGTTAGCGTACAAGAAGCAAAACCATCTACCGTTGGCGTTGTTTACTTTATTCAGGTGCGTAGATAATGGCTAAAGTTGAGCTTGACGCATGGGCAGGGAAAACAGATAAAGAGATTGACGAGATGTGTCGTGCAATCCAGATCAGTTTGTTTAGCCAGATAATCCAAGGCACGACTGTTTTGACCGGTGCTTTAGCCGGTAACTGGCAAACTAACGTAAGTCGGCGACCTCGAGGCACAACAGAACGAAAAGGCCGAGAGTTATCCATCCGAGAAGTAGAGCAAAAGGTAGTTTCTGGCGATGTCGTATTTTTAGGAAATAATTTGCCTTATGCGATAGTTGAAGAGCGAAGAAAAGGCATGGTTGCTAAAGCGTTAGCAAACATTGAGAGAAATGTACGAAACGAGGCTAAGAAATATAAATGAGCCTTAAAATAGATCAAGCCTTTGTAAATTCGTTTATAAATGGCAGTTTTGGTTTAGAAACTGACTATCAGAATTTGCCATATACGCCAACGGCAGGCACCGCGTTTGCAGAGCTTAATAATCTGCCAAACGAAGTTAGCCCTCTGTCGTTAAAAGATACAAACGAGACTAATGGCATATTTCGCATTACGTTGCGATACGCCGCAGATACTGGAGCGATTACCGCAAAGACGAAAGCAGAAGAAATCATGGCATACTATGAAATTGGTAGCACCGTGACATATTCTGGTCAATCTGCGACAATCACTCGGGTACAACGCCAAGCCGGATTTAATGAGGACGGTTGGTATACGTTAATAGTTGATATAACCTACAGGGCTTTCATAACGAGGTGATCCTATGCCTGATTCAGCACAACTATTGGTAGATAGCACGATTGGCATTTCTGCTAGCCTGCCAACTACTTTCGATGACGATGGAACTACTGGTTACCCTTCGTTAACTTTCACTCTTGTTGGTCAAGTTACCGATTGGACTCCCGGCGGTCAGACTTACACAATCACTACAAGCAATCCAATCGGACAGCGAAGTACCGATAAGTTCAAAGGTACTTATAACAACGATGCCGATTCGATTACTGTAAATCGTGATGACGATGATGCAGGACAAGTAATTGTTGCTGCTGCGCTTGATAGCGATAACGATTATGCTTTTGAGGTAACGTATCAAGACGATACAAATGATTACTTTACTGGCAAAATCATTTCTATAAACACTGTCGCTGGGGGCGCAGATTCGTTGGTTCAGAGAACCATTCAGGTCGAGCGTACTAGAGTGACAGTTACAACCGCATAGGTGTAACGTATGGATTTAGCGCAATTCGATCTTCAGGCATTAGCGGATAAAGGAATTGAAGTTGATCTAGTGCATCCGGTTACCGAGGAACTCTTAGAGGAAAACGGTAAAGGGGTTACGATAAAAATTTTGGGCATGGACTCAGGGAAATGGCAACAAGTTGCAAAAAGAATCCGCGCCCGAAATGCTAATAAATATCGTAACAAAGAAGTACCTCCAAGCGAGACTGAAAAAAATCTCGTGGAGATTGCTGCACAATGCACATTAAGTTGGACAAATATTGAATATAACGACGGCGCTTTAAAGTGTAATGCAGAAAATGCTCTGATGTTATACCAAAAGCGAACTTGGATTGCTCAGCAAGTTTTAAATGCGGCAACTGATAGGTCGAATTATTTAAAGGATTAAGCCAGCTTTTAGAAGATTATGTTCGATACTGGGCTTGGCTAGTATCATCTGCGAAAGGCGCAAAGAAGGCGAGATTGGAGTCTGTACCTGACCCAATTTTTCCGGATATTGCGCCTTTTGACTATTTGATGGAGTTACTTGGTCAGATAGGGCCGATGGAAGTTAGTTGGTCAGAGCTAAAAGCATGGCGAGATTTAACTGGTATTACTCTCGATTACTGGGAAATAGGTACGATTAGAAAATTATCTGTCTTGTTCACAAACAAATTCCACGAGTACAACGACACAAACATTAGCAGCCCATATAGAGATGTTGATATTGCGGCTGTAGATCAAAAGCAAATACAGTCAATGTTGCGAAACGATCAGAGGTTTAATAGATAATGGATTTTGCTTCCCTATCGATAAAAGTAGACAGTAAAGATGTAAAACAGGCATCTGATGATCTTGGTACTTTTAGTAACAAATCAAGCCTTGCGTCAAAGGCTTTAAGAAATTTAGGCCCGTTACTTACAACGATCGCATCCGGTAAAGCGTTACTAAGTCTAGCCAATCAAGCACTAGACTTTGGTGCTGCGATGGGCGAGGTCAATACACTATTAGCTGATAACACTGATATGCCTCGATTAACTCAAGAGGCAAAATCGTTAGCAGCGCAGTTTGGTGGATCACCTACTGCTCAGGCTCGTGCTTTTTATCAAGCGATATCCGCCGGCGCAGGTGATGCTGAAGAGGCTACAACTCTTTTAACCGCAGCAAATAAACTAGCGATCGGTGGTGTCACTGACATAACTACTGCTGTCGATGGACTCACATCGGTAACAAATGCTTACTCACTAGATACGAAACAGGCTGCCCAAGTCAGTGATGCTTTTTTCGTAGCGATGAGAGCAGGTAAAACAACAGTTGGTGAGTTATCTGGCAGTATCGGTAAAGTGGCTGCAACTGCCGCAACTGCGGGTTTATCTTTTGAAGAAACCCTTGGTTCTATATCAGCACTGACAACTCAAGGTATCGCGACATCTGAAGCAGTAACCGGATTAAAGGCTGCGCTGAGTAACATATTAAAACCGAGTAAGTCTGCTGCTGATGCTGCTGAAGAATTAGGCGTAAATTTTAGTTTGTCTGGTCTTCAGTCGAAAGGTTTAGCAGGCTTTTTAGATGAGCTTGTTGTCGCTACGGGCGGCAGTGAAGCAAAAATGCTCGATTTATTTGGCAGCACAGAGGCTCTGAATACAGTATTTGCTCTAACGGGCGGCGCAGCAGAAACATTCGATGGCATTATGACTGACATGGCTCACTCAGCAGGTCAGACAGATAGAGCATTTGAAAAAATATCTAATACCATGACGCAAAAACTCTCCGTTTTAAGCGGTAAGTTCAAAGCCACCGGAATTGAATTAGGCGAGTTTATTCTACAAGCATCAACGCCTTTCGTAGATCACCTAAATAAAAACTTCGACGATTATGTTGCCTACTTTAAAGCACTTGGCACAGCAACAGCCACAGCATTAAACGGGCTTATAGAAATATGGGCGCCGTGGGCAAATAAAATTGGAGAGTTGGCACTTAATGCTTTTAAGTTTATTGCTGATTTATTTGGCCCATTTCTAAGTAGTTGGCTAGAGCTAGTTAACAAATTATACAGCGCGATTGGTGATTTTTTTGTTACCTATGTAACTACTGCAGAAGTTGCAATTGAAAAAGTCTTAAACTTTTTTAGAAATGGATTTATTGATATACGGCAGTTTGTTGAGACAACGAGAGTTCGCATAGTCTCTTTTTACGACTCAATTATTGCTAAGGCTAAAAGTTTTTTTGAAAGCTCAGAGACTACAGAGGCGGCACTAGCAGAAATCGATAGGCAAAGGGCCGCGAGTTTAGATGCTATATCTACTAGATACGATTCCCAGAGAGAACAGCAGATTGCTTTTAATGAGCAAGCCGATATTACATCAGGAATAATAAGCTCATTAGGCGCATCGGTTGATACTGTAACTGACGCATTTAGTGGGCTATCAACTAACATTACAACAACCGAAACAAGCGCAACGAGTCTCGATACCGCGGGTTCTAGTTTAGCCACGCAGCTAGATAATATCGACACAGGGCTAACTGCCGTAGACACAACCGCTAGTGAGTTAAGTGCGCCAAACGGAGCATTAACTAGCACGTCAGACGCAATGGAAACTTTAGAAGAAAGCACAGACGGCGCTACTGAGGCTATGACAGGCCCGCAAGGTTTGACGGTTGCACAAACAGCGTTTCAAACTGCGATTGAAAATACCCAAACAGCATGGGCCACACTTATTAAAGATACCATAACGAAAGGTAAAACAGATTTCGGTGGTTTCTTCGACACTATTAAAGGCGGTTTCGCAACGATGGTGTCAGAGATCGCAGCGCAAAATTTAACAAATGCTATTTTTGGTGGCGGTGGTTTGCAGGGATTTTTGCAATCTTTAACAAACGGTTTTGGATCTATTATCGGTTCAATCGCAAATGGTTTGGGTGGGCTTGTAGATACATTAACTGGCGGTTTAACTAGCGGCATAACCAATGCCATATCATCTGCCATCGGATCGGTTACAGGCACTACCGTTGGTGCTACCGTTGGTGGTAGTGCAGCCGGCGCTGCTGCCGGCGGTGGTTTCGGCGCAACTCTAACTGGCGCGGTAACTGGTGCGATAACAGCAGGTGGTGGATTTTTAAGTGGATTGATGGGCTCTGCTGTCGGAGCAAGTGCTTCAATAGCGGGACCACCTACTGCTGCGGCTGCGGCGGGAATGAATGTTGCTGCCGGATTTAAGGCCATAGGATCAACATTAGTAGGTGGGGCGAAAAGTCTTGCTGCATTAGCTACGAGTCCAGTTGGCATCGCGATATTAGCTGCTGCTGCTATTGCAAAAATATTAGATAGCGGAGGCACTCCAACATCTAAAGGCGGGTTTCTTAATTATTTAGTTCCCGGAGCGCCTGCGGGATCAACATTTGATGTCGCGCCTTTTGCATCAGGTTTTGCACCAGTTGGCTTTTCGGAAATAATGGATCGGAGTGAAGCCATAACATATATCGATGCTTTCCGAGCGGTCGACTCAGAGCTAACAGCATACGCAAAATCACAGGGATTACAGGTCGCGTTAAATAGTAATGACTTTGGCGGCTATAACACAGAGGGCGAGGGTGGTCCAAACGCAGGTGTATTCTGGGGACTTGCTAGAGAAAAAGGCAGAATGGGTACGGCGTTAAATACGCAGTTAGAAGAATATACAAACGATTGGCTGATAGCTGTCGCCGGTAAAAACCAAGTACCTAAAAATATTCTTGATGAAGTTTTAGAAAGCAATAAAGTTTCTGAGTTTGTGTCCGGTATAACATCGCAGCGTATGGGTCTAAACGATGTTCCTGTTGATAACATGATTGCCAGATTACACAGAGGCGAACGTGTACTTACTGCAGGTAAAGCAGACCTGACAGATCAGCTTGCAGAAGAAATGAGAGTTATGCGCAGCGATTTCAATGAATTAATGTTTACGGTGGCGAAAGCAACTACCAGAACAGCTAGAATTGAAGATCGTTGGGATAAGAATGGCTTACCGCCTGTTAGGACATAAGCATGAAAGTCATAAAGTCGCAAACAGTTACACAGAGCATCTTAACTAGCACAAACGTAGTTGAGAATGACGAAACGGAATGGAATAGCAGCACGAATTTCCATGTCGGCGATCGAGCTATGGTTACAACAACCGCAAACGGTGCGGCTACTGCAACGCATAAAATCTACGAATCGGTCCATAGCCAGAGTAACAATGACCCCACTACCGACGATGGTACAAACTGGACAGAGATATCGAGCACAAATCGTTACAAGATGTTCGACACCATCGTACAAGACCAGACTGAGAGAGCGGGTGGCATCGAGGTTGAATTAACCCCTGCGACAGTTACTAATGCCCTCGGTGCGATTAATGTTGACTGTGCAAGCATACAGGTTGTTGTTAACGATCCGGTCGAGGGTGACGTTTACGACCAAACTTTCAACATGACCAGTTATAGCGGTATCACTGATTGGTATGCTTATTTCTTTACATCGATAGTTCGTAAAAAGAATCTTGTAATTTTTGGTCTGCCACCATATTCCGCAGCAACGATTACGGTTACCTTTACAGATACAGGGACTGCGAAATGTGGCGCGTTGGTAATCGGAACTTTTGCAACGATAGGCGATTCCCAGTATGGTGCGACCTACGGCATCAAGGACTATTCGATCAAAAGTGTTGACGCATCCGGTCGAACAACAATCACAGCAGGGTCGTATGCTGACGAGGCCGATGTGAATGTTATAATTGAAACCACTAGATTCTCCGAGGTTTTAGACGTACTGACAGAATTACGAACAGTGCCAAGCGTATATGTTGCTGACGAAGATACCGATGGCACTATCATTTATGGTTACTATCGAGAGTTTGATGTAATACTGAGCGGGCCTGTGGTCAGCAGATGTGCATTACAGATTGAGGGTTTAACATGACAATTCCTACGCTATCAACTTTACCAACAGCACCGGCTAGGACAGATGCCCCTGCGACATTTGTAACTAGGGCTGACGCATTCTTAGCTGCGCTTGTAACCTTTCAAAGCGAAATGAATACAAGTATCGCTGCTATGAATACTGACATAGCAAGCGTAAATGCAAATGTTACGTTGGCTAGCGAGTGGGCTGTAAAAAACGATGCTGCGGTTTCAGGCAGTAATTGGTCAGCATTTGCAAACGCATCTGGTGCTGCGCCAACGGGGTCTGCGAAAGCGTGGGCAACAACTGCAGAAGATACAATCGTTGCAGACGGAGAATATTCTGGAAAGCACTACTCTGCGAAATCATCTGCCAGTGCTACAGCTGCCGCGTCTAGTGCCGCCACAGCCGCTCTGACTGCTAATGCCGCTCTCTGGGTAAGCGGTGCGTCATACGCTGCCGGCGCTAACGCTATTTCTGGAGTTGATTTCCAAACTTATCGAGCTAATACCGCAACCAGTGGAACCACCGATCCATCTTCATCGTCAGATTGGGATGCGTTGGTAATGGTGAATGGAACGCTATCGAGACAAAACTATACTGCGACAGGTGGTCAAACCACTTTCAATATTAATTACGATGTTGGTTTTGTTGATGTCTATCTAAACGGCGTCAAGTTGGTAGTCGGTACAGATTTCACCGCAACGTCAGGGACGAATATTGTTTTGGCAAGCGGAGCAACTGCTGGTGACAAAGTAGATATTCTGGCATTTGGCTCATTCGCCGTTGCTGACGCCATGTCGGTTGCTGATGCCGATCTAAAATATCTACAGAAAACAAATAATTTATCTGACGTAAGCAGCGCATCTACTGCGCTAACAAACTTGGGCGGTGCTTCAACAGCAAACAATTTATCTGATCTGGCAAGCGCATCGACAGCACGGGCTAATCTTGGGCTTGGCACGATAGCGACAGCGGCAACTGGCGATTATGCTGCAACGGCTAACAACCTTTCAGACTTGGCGAGTGCTGCAACATCAAGAACCAACTTGGGAGTTGAAATTGATGCTGATGTCTTGGGCTATGTCGCGCCAAGCACTTCTGGAAATGTTTTAACATCTGACGGCACAAATTGGACAAGTGCCGCTGCTGCCGGCGGTGGTGAATGTCAAGTCTGGTGCTACTGCACAATGAGCGGAAGCACAGTAACTCTGCAAAACGATACCGGAGTGACAAGCATAACGGATGATGGAGCCGGACTTTTTATCGTTAACCTGTCCGTAACAAGAACCAGTCAATATTATGCGACAAGCGGATCTGCTTGGGGCACCGGCGTAACTGCGTCAACTAGACCACACACATCTGCAACCACAAAAATATGGGTATATTTTTATAATACGTCTGGCTCTCTTGTTGATCCAAGTTTTTCATGGTCAATGATGTCAGCGGGAGCAAACTAATGGATCAAATTGTAATTTATGAAAGAGAAGGCGGCGGCGTGAGCGTTTTATATCCGTCTGCTAATTGCGGATTAACACTTGATGAGATAATCAGAAGAGATGTTCCATCTGGCGTTAGATACAAAAAGATCAGCAGAGATGATATGCCCGCCGATAGAGAATATCGAGAGGCTTGGACTTTCGACTTTTCAGACGCAGAGGTGAATCCATGATTACCATCGACGCAACAAAAAAAGCTGAAATACAAGCTACAAGAGTGAGAGAAGACCGAGATCAAAAGCTGAAAGATTCTGATTGGACGCAGGCGGGCGATGTTCCTGTTGATACAGCGGCGTGGGCAACTTATCGGCAAGCCCTGCGAGACATTACAACGCATTCAAACTTTCCTGATCTACAGGACTCAGATTGGCCTGTGGAGCCGTAGGAGTAAAGCATGAGTACAGCAAGAGACATAGCTGACAGCGCAGCAACGATTAATTACATCGACAACGTAACGTCTGATGTTCAGGCGCAGATAGATAATATTTCTCCATCGCCAACACTCGATGCAACTGCGTCTGGCGCATTGGCAAACGGTGACACTGTAATTGTAAACAGTGACGGGACTGTATCTGCTGTTTCGGGTTCTGGAGCAGATGAGAATCTTGGAAGTAATCAGGTTCTCAATTCGTTTGCGTCTTTCAATATGCAAGTCATATACGATACGCAAAACGATAAAATG
>Ga0213860_10000923_pt1 | contig 11916 bp, 13 predicted proteins | sample PICome_3_FD_160118 | JGI IMG/M metagenome (GOLD analysis project Ga0213860, IMG submission 160118) | Coastal seawater microbial communities near Pivers Island, North Carolina, United States - PICO550 | ecosystem: Environmental > Aquatic > Marine > Coastal | place: USA: North Carolina...
GACACAAACGACAGCAGATTATGGAACTGTTGTTAAAGAAGAAGACAGATAAAGAAGAGACGCCATACGGAACCATTATTATTGCAACTCGAAATGAATACAAATACCCTGTAGAATTTGAGCGGAAGAAGAAAGCATTAGACGCACTCCGAAAGTATCATCAGGACTCAGGAGATGTTACCATTAAGAAGTCGTCAACTTACCTGCTGTTCAAACGTTCATGAAAAAGGAATTCTTTAAGCGTGTTTATCGCAACGTCCCTTATTTTTCCGACAACGCTGTTCAAAGGCGTAAGAAGATTGTGGATATTGTTTACCGTGGGATCGAAGCAAAAACGGAGATCAATGTTAATCCTATCATCAAAATTTACGATGACTAATGTCACGAATTCGCCCTGATACTTACACTGACCCATCAGAGCGAATTGCACGGGCGAAACAACGTGCACGGGATGCAATTAAAGATCCCACAATTCCACTGACCAAACTTGAATTAGCATTCAAAAACGCCATTCTCTCAGGATTCACATCATGAAACATTTCAACTTTCCATTCATTGCGGGAGTATTGTTAACCTCCCTCGCATTTGTCCCGATTCACTTCCTTTACAATAGGGAAGCAAAGATCAAGTGTCTTGAAAATTCTTCTTACTTGGTTGCTGTAACTGGCGATCATTTCATGGGAGATACTACAGTCTGTGTTCACAAATCTTTTGTCGGAAAATGATTTCAGAACTCATTGTTGCAGGTTGGTGCGATGACATTTGCACCGAAATGAATAAGTATCATGGAGGAAACTTATACAGTTTCGATTCATTCTCCCGATACTTTAGGATCTGGCATAATGCTTCAGGAACAATGCCCGTCGCTTATGTAAAGAAAGGTTGGGCATATTTGTATGAACCTGAATATCGGAAACGTAAAGCACCGAAGACTTTAGGTAAAAATGCAGGAGTATTGTGGAATTTAAGTATTGAAGAAGACAGGAAAGGTTGCCTTGAATTGATAAGATCTGAGGGATTGATTTATGTTTCCCCTGGGCGGATGCCTTACAGCGGTCCCGCGATCTTCAATGATCCAAATACAAAGACACTCTTAGAACTGGCATAATGTTAGTTGCGCCCATTCTCTCCAACCCTTATGATGTGTTCATCACATCAGGAGCACCTCCTAATGACAGTCTCACCGCTCAACCGCTACCAACTCAGTTGGGATCATTCAACACCGTGGGATCGCCCTCCGGAACTCGGCGGTGTTTATACCCAGGTGGTCACAATCCACGCCGTGGGAGACTATACCTACAAGGTGTCATTTCAGGTATCTGACAGGATACTTACGATTGGTGCTTTGTTCTGTTGTGTTGAATCTATTGATTCCAGTGGTTATCATCAGGTTCTACACTATTTCATGGGGGACTTTAACAGTAACCTAGGTGCAATGAAGTTCGCTCAGTTTGCATTAGAGCATTTCATTGAATGGGAGAATTGGTCAGTCTGTGGATCTTTTGAACCTTTTGATTGGATTCAAGGTGATCCAATCTCCATAATGACTGGAGAGGAAATCGTCACTAATTGTTATTGATGACTGTATCTGATCTCGGGACGCTCACACTATTGCTATTGCCAGCGATGTTAATGAGCGTCCTAATTCTTTGGACATTTGCTGCGGGAGGTTGAAAATCTCGACTAGTATATGTCATCATTCACACTAGATTATTCACACTTTCTAGATCAATGTTAACAGCATCTTGGGCAACACAACCGAAGTATTTCGGGACAAAATTAGATGTTAACGGTTGCACCTGGTGCACTGACATCAATCACGCTTATCGGATTTCGCAAGACCTTGCCAGAAACGAAGGTCCCATGATAATCTATCGTATCCCTAATTCATCAGGGATCCCAATCGCTTGGGTAACTGTCGATTATCAGGAGTGATTTCAATGCCAGTTAAGAAGAATCCGTGGCGTTCGTTCGCTACCAAATCCGGTGGATCAACTCACCGTCAGGACTCCCGCTACAAGACTGGAAACACTAGGACGGCAGCGCAGAAGCGTGCATCAGCAAAGCGTAAAAAACGGTAAGATTTCTTTACCTAAAATCGCTTGACATAGGGATCAGATCGATTATTGTATGGGAGTCAATCAAAGGGACACCCCCATGACACTTCAACCCGGTACAGAACACCTTCCCTGCTCCCCTGACCTCTCTCCTGCTGACATCGCTGATGAGAGGTTCCGCGCTAACATCGGTGAGCGCCGCTACGGGATGCCGGAAGTTCCTGAACAGTATCAGGAGACTTTCACTCCCGGTCGCTGGAAACAGTTCCTGTCTGATCGCTTCTGGTCTCACCATTCCTATGGAGTGTGTCTGACCCCTGAAGACTTCCTATCAGGAATGACCTACGCCAAAGTTCAGGAAAAATACTGAATTCAGGGGGAGCAATCCCCCTTTTTTCTGATACAATAAGACAGTACACGGGACAACCCCATGACACGCTCACTGACTCAGAACACTTCCCTTCCCTCTTATGAGTATTGGGAGTGCCGTATGAACGAAGGGGACAAGACCTTATGGGCGCACCTCCACTCCATGGAGAGAGGCGACGAAGGTGGATGGGCGCAACGTATGTTCGCCGCAATGGATAAGGCAGATCTGAACAACAGGTTTCGCCTCTATCAAGCGTTTCCGGAACTCTTCAATCCTAGGGGAGTCTCCTACTGATTAGCAGATCTTATGGGGGACAGTTACTAAACCGTCCCCTGTGACAGTTCGGGCGCTGGCACAGTGTATGTGCCGGTTCGCGAAGCGGCGCGAAGCGCCTAGCGGTTCTCGAAGGGCGTCCATGAGGGAAAAACGGCTTTCCTAACCTACAAAGGTCCCCAAGCGCCTGAGAAAAAATCCGCCAGTAAAATTACCTCACAGAAACCTTGAGTACAAAAAAATTCGCCCAGAAAATTTTGGTCTTATAAGGTCGATACTATATACTGCAGTCAATAAGAAATTATGACTTACCACACAACTTATCATGTATACTATGGTGAAAAATGCGTTTATCCAAGTCTATCGAAGGAAGAGTTCACAAAGGTTTGGGAGTTCGCAAATCATCTCGCTGATCTAACTGAGTTGGATGAGAGTCTACTGTCTTATGAGGAATGTCAAGTAAACAAAGAATTACGGACAGCAGAAGCATCTTACTGATATTGACAAACGAGTTGAAACCTTGTAAAATTACACTGAAACTAATTAAATCTCATGGCTAAAGGATTCACGGTGAAGGCAAAGACCCCACCGAAGAAAGAAGGTCCCGAATGGGACTATGCAAAGATCAAAGATCGTATGAAAGGGAAGACAGTAGTCTTCTGTTTACCTGGAAGAGGATGTTCTTTTACTTTCCTCAAAGCATTTGTACAATTATGTTTTGACATGGTACAGAATGGTATGGCCATTCAGATTAGTCAAGACTATTCATCAATGGTAAACTTTGCACGTTGTAAGTGTCTTGGTGCAAATGTTCTCAGAGGTCCTAAGCAGGTACCATGGGATGGGAAACTAGAATATGATTACCAACTATGGATTGATAGTGACATTGTATTCAACACTGAGAAGTTCTGGCAACTATGTGATCTTGCAATTCCTGAGGAATCTGTAAAGGATGAACTAGTAGAGAAAGAAGATGGTACTAAGGAGATTAAGCGTACTGTTGATGAAACTCTACACAAGGAAGTAGTTGCAGGATGGTATATGACTGAAGATGGTCGTACTACATCTGTTGCACACTGGTTAGAAGAAGATGACTTCCGTAAGAATGGTGGAGTCATGAATCATGAGACTGGGGATAGTATTGCAAAACGTAAGAAACCCTTTACTGTAGATTACACTGGATTTGGTTGGGTTCTGATTAAGAAGGGAGTATTTGAGAATCTCGAATATCCTTGGTTTGCTCCTAAGATGCAAGTCTTTGAGTCTGGTAGTGTACAAGACATGTGTGGTGAGGATGTCTCATTCTGTCTAGATGCTAAGGAAGCAGGTTTTGACATTTGGTGTGATCCACGTATCAGAGTGGGTCACGAGAAGACCCGAGTGATCTGATGAGCAAACGAGGACTCAAAGGAAGAGATAGAACTCATCGACAGAAATGGGGAGATGAGAAAAGAAGATGGACTAATTCCTTTAAGGTACGTAAGTCTAGACGAAAGTCAGTAGTATATCCACTATCTCCCTCTGAGTTAATTGTTTGGTCAGTACTTGGTTTTATTGTAATTCGTTTTTTAGGTTAATCAGGAGTTTTTTATCATGGCACGGAAAGTATCGCTCACTGGCGGAAATATGATCGAGAGCAAGCCCAAGAAAACCCGACAGGGTTCTGGGCAACACACGAAGTATGCCGCAACCTCTGCGAATGGTAAGAGGAAGCGTTATCGTGGTCAAGGTCGTTGACCTAAGAGTTTCACAGCGCAGTCTCTGTACTGCGCTTTTTTATGTAAAGATCCTTATAGATCTTATGGTTAATCCGCCCAATAAAAAATTGTAAACCCCGCGTTAAAAGTTGATGAGCAAGCAAGACGTTATCGAGTCCTGGATTGAGTCTGTAACCCGCGAGAATGCCTCTTTAGGAGGTTTCCCAGTGTGTCCCTATGCCAAGCACTCTAAGTATAGAATTGTTGAATGTGACGCTAAGGAGATTAGTGTTTTCGCTCCCGGTCATGAGCAGTACGATGTCGTTGTGTATATCGTAGAAGATAAATTTAGTCCGATTACCCTAAGGAAGTGGTGCGATCAATTTAATGCTGAGTATGAGGATTATATCTTCTTAGATGATCATCGAGATGCTGATACCTATATAAAGGACGTTAAAACTGGCAATGGTCGCTATAATTTAATTCTTTGTCAATCGAAAGCAAAACTCCGCCGCTTCCGAGAGATGCTGTCAAAGACTGATTATTATGATTACTGGGATAAATCATATCTTGAAACTATATTAGGAGAAGATCTAGATGTTATCTGTCAATCAACCGTGGGATAAGTTACGAGTATGTGCAGTTGGTAGATCATATCCACCCGAACTTTATGATTTCATTGAGAATCCTAAGGTTCGTAATATGATAGAAAGGATTGCAATAGAGACTGAAGAAGATTATCAGAAGTTAATTGCAAAACTTGAAGAATTTGATGTCAAAGTTATAAGAACTAATTTAAATCTTTCTGAAGAGGGTAAGATACGTTTTATTGAAGATGGAGTGCGTGAGAAACCTCCTATGTGTCCTAGAGATGACACTAGTATGGTTGGTAATAAATTCTACTCACCAGGTAGAATAAATTGGAGAGAACTTGTAAAAGCAAATAGTCTTTTTAAAGATGATCAGATCCCAGAGAAATGGTCTGATGTAAAAAAGTTACCAGTAGATATTAAAAGGCATATAGTATCAGTTATTAAAAGTTATACTGGAGATCCACAAACATTATTTGAAGAATATACTAGACCTAATCACGAAGAACGTTATAAGATATACGAAGATATTCACAACTATGTAAGTGCAGAGGGAAATGATATTGTTTATGGTTTATCTTCTGCAAATGGTGCTAATATAATTCGTGCGGGGAAAGATTTATATTCTAGTCTTCCCATAGAGTTTGATCATGGTAATCAAACAATAGTAAACAAATTAAGAGAAGAGTTTTCGGACTATCGAGTTCATGTTCTAAACGATGTGTATGGACATACTGATGCACACTTGTGTCCAGTAAAACCTGGAATATTAATGTGTACAGAATTCTTTGAAAACACAGATCCATATAATCTAACATTTCCTGGTTGGGCAGTTATAAAGTTAGAAAAGCAAAGTTGGTTGGATGATAATATTCAGAAGCAACAGGAATGGAAAAAGAGAACAAACGGAAGATGGTGGGTTGATGGACAATCTCACGATACTGATACTGTTGATTATATTGAGACTTGGTTGAATCACTGGGTTAACTATGTGGAAGAAACTGTCTTTGATGTGAACATGTTAGTAATAGACAAGAATAATATTATTTGTAATAATTACAACAAGAAGGCATTTCAAGCATTTGAAGCAATAGGTGTTACACCACATGTAATTAATTTTCGTCACAGATATTTTTGGGATGGTGGCATTCACTGTATTACGAGTGACCTAGATAGGGATGGAGAAAGATTAGATTATTTTCCTGAGAGAGGTGACAATGTTATCAGTTAATCAACCATGGGATAAACTTAAGACGTGTGCTGTAGGACGTTCATATCCACCCGAACTTTATGACTTTATTGTAAATCCAAAAGTACGTAACCTATTAGAGAAGATTGCAATAGAGACTGAAGAAGACTACCAAAAACTTATTGGGATATTAGAAAAGCATAACGTAGAAGTTATTAGAACGCAATATCGATTAACTGAAGATGGGAAAATTCCCAAAGTCTCAGGTACTAATGTATATGAAAAACCTCCAATGTGTCCCAGAGACGACTCTGCGATGATTGGAAATCGTTTCTTCACTCCTGGTGATGAAATGACTAATTGGAGAACAATTTTAAAAAATCAGGGTATCAAAAATATTCCAAAAGATTGGGATGCAGTGAGAGAGTTGAAAGATACAGACTATGATCGATATGAAGAACTTGCTAACATAATTCAAACGTATACTTGTAATATACAGTATCGTGATAGGGTTATCCCTATGGGAAAAGAATTATTATATAATTTGAAACCAATCGTAGATTACGTTGAGTCTCAAGGAAATGAGGTTGTTCGTGATATGAATATTAACTCTTCTTGTACGCTTCGTATAGGGAAGGATTTGTATTTTGGTCTTGTAAATCCACAATTACAAGAAGATACGTATCAAGAACATGTAGATAAACTATTTCCAGATTATAGATGTCATATTACTAGTTACTCTGGTCATACCGACTCCGTGTTCACTGCACTATGTCCAGGTTTAATTATGACTGTTGGTGGTGGATGTTGGGGAGAAGGTGTTGACCCAGATCAAAAATATGAAGAAGAATTTCCTGGTTGGGAAAGAGTTCATTTGGCAAATGAGTCTTGGGCAAAAATGGAAAAGTGGACAAAATATAGAGAACAAACAAGAGGTAGGTGGTGGATTGAGGGAGCATCCTATGAACCCGCTTGCGTTGACTATGTTGATCATTGGATGTCACATTGGGTCAATTATGCAGCAGAGACAGTATTTGATGTCAACTTATTAATGATTGATAGACATAATGCTATCATTAACAGTGAGAATCCAGTTGTTGTAAAGAAACTGGAAGAATATGGAATTACGCCACACATCTTTAATTTTAGACATCGTTACTTCTGGGATGGTGGTATTCATTGTATTACTTTAGACTTAGATAGAGAAGGTGATCGTGAGGACTACTTCCCAGAGAGAGGTTAAATAACTAAGGGATTGGGAACCCCATTAAAAGTTTCCGTGTCCTATACACGGTATACCCATGCAATCAGATAGAGATAGAAGTCACATGTACGAAATGTGGGGAACGGATGAATTAATTACCGATTATGGTAATGCCATTGATCGTAAAGATCAAAGGAAAATGCTTCGTGAAATAGCAAACGATGAACGTACTCCAAAAAAATGTGATCATTGCACATGTGATACTGAACTATTTGAAAACTATCCAGAATAGTGCATAAATAAACATTAGGATTATTATAAATTTTTTTAATGCCTCTCCAAAGAGTAAGCAAAGGGTTCAAAGATATCAGTCTAAGTTTTAAGGTTAACCCCATTAACTATGATTTGATTAGTATAACTAATGAAACTGCTATTTCTCGTGCGGTGAGAAACTTGGTGTTTACAAAGAGAGGTGAGAGACCATTTGACGCTCTACTTGGATCCAGAGTATCTTCATTACTGTTTGATAATCTGGATCCTGTCACTGCATCAAATATAGAACTGGAAATAGAAACAGTCATCCGAAACTACGAACCTAGAGTATCTTTGGTACGTGTAAAAGCGACACCAAATTATGATGCTAATGAAATTGACGTAGAAATTGTATACAATATTATCGGTGTTGATGTACCACAGCAACAATTAGAGTTCGCATTACAACCAACTAGATAAATGGTTTTAGTCAATCTTACAAGTTTAGATTTTGATCAAATAAAACAATCCATTAAGGATTATATCCGATCAAATTCAAATTTTACTGATTATGATTTTGAGGGGTCAAACCTCTCTATGATCATTGATACCTTAGCGTATAATACGTACATCACTGCGTATAATACCAATATGGTAACCAATGAGGTTTTCATTGATAGCGCAACTCTGAGAGAGAATGTTGTCTCTCTGGCAAGGAATATTGGATATGTTCCAGTATCAAGAACTGCACCAAAAGCAGAGGCAGTATTTACTGTTGATACATCCTCATTTACGTCAAACTTTCCTGTAACTGCAAAACTAAAGGCGGGCGAAGTTTGTACGTCAAACGGAACGGGATCAAATAACTTTATCTTCTCTATTCCCGAAGATATTACAGTTCCCATAGATGATAGTGGAATCGCATCTTTTAAAGATATTGTTCTGTATGAAGGATCTTTCCTCAAAGAAACTTTTACTGTATCCTCCGCAAATCCAAATAGAAGATATATTTTGGGTGCCTCAGGAATTGATACTAAAACTATAAGGGTTAGAGTACGACCAACACAGCAAAGTAATACTGTATTTGAATACAGATTATCAAGTAACTTAAATGATATCAACTCTTTCCCAAGAGTTTATTTCATTCAAGAAGTTGCAGATGAGAGATATGAAATAATTTTTGGTGATGGCGTATTTGGGCAAAAACTAGAAGATCAAAACTTCATCGAAATCTCATACATTACAACCAATGGTGCAGATGGAAATGGAGTAACAGGATTCAATTATATCGGACAACTTGAGAGTGACACTGGAGCATCTTTGAACAGATATGTTTCTCCAGTACTTACTACAGTACCTGCTTATGGTGGAAGTGGTATTGAATCTGTGGAGTCGATTAAGAAGTATGCACCTAGGGTATACGCATCTCAGAACAGAGCAGTAACGTCTGCAGATTATGAGACTATTGTAAAGCAAATTTATCCAGAAGCAGAGTCCGTTTCAGCATTTGGTGGTGAAGACTTAGATCCCCCACAGTTTGGAAAAGTTTTCATTACCGTAAAACCAACGAACTCCAACTTTATCGCAGATCCAATTAAGGATAACTTGAAAAGAGAACTCAAAAAATATGGAGTTGCTGGAATTATTCCAGAGTTCATTGATCTAAAATATCTGTATTTGGAGGTATTCTCTACTGTATACTATAATGACAACCTTGTAAAGGATTCTAGCACGGTTACAACGACTGTTTCTGACATCATCACAGAATATGCTGATTCAACAGAATTGAATAAGTATGGTGCAAGATTTAAGTATAGTAAATTCTTGAAGATTATTGATGATAGTCACAGGTCGATTACTTCGAATATAACATCTATTCAGATGAGAAGGGATTTAAGACCTGCACTAAATGCATTTGCAAACTATGAGATTTGTTTTGGTAATGCATTCCATATTAAGAATCCAAAGACTGGTTATAATATAAAGTCCAGTGGATTTAACGTATCTGGAGTTTTACAAAGAGTTTACCTTGGGGATTTGCCCAATGGTGATGGTAAGAAAGGATCTTTATTCTTATTCAGATTAGACTCGGAGCAGCAACCAGTGGTTGTTAGAAATGGAGTTGGAACTATTGATTATGAAAAAGGTGAGATCTTGATATCTTCATTAAATATTATATCTACGGCAAAAGTAAAAGATGGACTCTCTATAATTGAAATATCGGTATCACCAACATCCAATGATGTTATTGGAAAACAGGACCTCTATCTGCAACTAGATACATCAAAGACAGAAGTTAAGTCTGTAAATGATAGTATCGAATCTGGAGGAGATGTTTCTGGATTCTCATATCTCGTTACTTCAAGTTACTTGAACGGAACCATAGTAAGAGCATAAGATGTCAATTAGAAAGGTTAGCGTAAATCAAATAATTCAAAGTCAAATTCCGGACTTTGTTAGGGATGAGTATCCTCTATTTGTTCAGTTTATCAAGCAATATTATGTTTCCCTTGGTTCTCAAGGTAAACCTCTGGATATTGTTGAGAACTTAGATTCTTACATTGACCTGGATGTAATTTTTAATACTATTGATTCTACTACATTAACTGCACAGATCAATAGAACTACTGATACAATAACGGTTTCTAGTACGGAAGGATTCCCAACTAGTAATGGTTTGTTGCAAATTGACAGTGAAATTGTCTCATATGATTCTAAAGATGACACAACATTTTATGGTTGTGTTCGAGGATTCAGTGGAGTCACTGGATATAAGGAAAATGCTGTCCAATCAGATTTAATTTTTGATGTCACCAGCGCAGCAATTCACACTTCTGGTGCAAAAGTATCAAATTTAAGTCTAATTTTTCTAAAACAATTCATATTTAAACTTAAGAAGCAGTTTTCTCCTGGATTCGAGGGTAGAGACTTCTTTTCTGGTCTCAATGCAAACGTATTTGTAAAGCAATCTAGTGATTTTTACTCCGCAAAAGGTACGGATTCCGCTTTTAAAATCTTATTCAAAGCAATCTATGGTAAGGATGTCGCTGTTATTCGTCCCAGTGACTTTACAATTAGACCTTCCGACTCAGAATATAAGATTTCTGAAAAAATTGTTGTAAAAGCAATTCAAGGAGATCCCACAAAACTACAATACAGAACATTATCTCAAGTAGATGACGACGATTATGATACAATTTCAGCATCAGTTGCTGATGTAGAAACTATTGTAAGGGGAAATCAAACTTACTATAGACTTAGTTTAGATTTTGATTTCAATAAAGATATCGATGTCAGAGGAAATCTGGTAAGGAGATTTCAACAGCACCCCAAAACCTACATCACTCAAAATGTAACTAAAGGTTCCGATACATTTTCTGTAGATACAACTGTAGGATTCCCAAAATCTGGAGTCCTAAGAACAAGAAGTGGCAATCGAGAAGTGTATATTTCATACACAGATAAGTCATACACCGAATTTTATGGATGTACTGATGTTCCAGATATTGATGTGGGAGAAGAAATCTCACTAGACACATATTGTTTTGGTTTGGATGATGATGGATCTGAAATTAGAGTACAAGTTCTTGGTGTATTATCAGATCTTACCGTTGTTAGACCAAATAACCTCTTCAGAAAGAGAAACAGGATTAAATTGAGTTCTCTTGGAAGAGTAACTGAAGATGTAAAATCAACAAATTGGATATTTAATGTTCCAACGACTTATGATGTTGCAGAAATTACACTACAAGTTAGTCCTGGAGGACAGTATAGAGTTATAACAACCAGTGATAACAACATTGTTGTTGGTGATAGTGTTGAATTGATTGGTTCTGATGGTGTTACTAGAGTAGGAACGGTAAATCAAAAGGCAGCAAACAATACTTTAAACTTTGTTACCCCATCTTCAGTCAATTTAGGTGCTTTCTACAAGATAAGGAAGCAAGTTGCTAAGGCAAAAAGTGCAATTTTCCCAGAATCTGCCAAATATTCTGCGAATGTTCAGAATATTTACACGGATTATGATGACAATGTGTATGTTACTTCGTCATCCATCCCAAATTACAACATTCAGAGTCTAAACATCACAAATTATGAGACTATTTTTAATGTAGACATCTCAAATGTGGATGAAAAGACCACAAATGACCCCGATCCTGATTATATCGCTTATATTGATGCAGTTCAGACCATCACCGTCACTGATCATGGACTACTGACTGGTGAAGTTGTAGTCTATAACCCCCAAAATACTGCAAATTCACTTAATCTTGCGAAAGGAAT
>Ga0213860_10000926_pt1 | contig 11906 bp, 6 predicted proteins | sample PICome_3_FD_160118 | JGI IMG/M metagenome (GOLD analysis project Ga0213860, IMG submission 160118) | Coastal seawater microbial communities near Pivers Island, North Carolina, United States - PICO550 | ecosystem: Environmental > Aquatic > Marine > Coastal | place: USA: North Carolina | collected...
AAAATACTTCCAATTTGCCCACCTATGAGCAATTTTTCCTAAAACTTCTTCAAACTCTACTTTCCAGTATTGAGTTCCAGAAATTGATACGGAAGAAGAGCTTTTTACTTTTGCGTGAAAAAGAACTTTACTAGTAGACGAAGTATACTTATAGATATCGCCTACAGCAGGCGATGAACCGCTCTGTATTAGCATAGTAACATTAGAGCGAGTATCACATTGACGTGCTGCTTCGTAAAAAGACTCCTTATCAATATCTCTATCTCTATCTAGTCCTCTTCCGTATCGGGGACTAGTTAAATAGTCTAATAACTGCATTGCAGGATTCGTGGATACTCGGATATCAGAAAGACCTGGATAAATTTCGTAAGTATCATTTTGAGAAGGAGCAATTCCAAAAGCACCCTCAATTCTAGCAACTTTTTCAGTGCCATCGTAGTCTATAATTTTTTTGACTTCTTCTGTAATACTTCCGTCTTCTGAATGTATTTTTACTTTAATATAATAGTTATTATATGCGTTATCTGTAGAAACTGCACCACTGCCTAAGCGTACTGCATCCATTACTGTAACATATTCACTTACAAGCTCAGAACTATTTGTAGTTGTTTCTCCAATATTTTGAAGAACTCCATTATTTCCATATGTTTCTTCAGAGTAAAAGATATGTCCCATCTCAGGAACAAACCCTGTTTCTGCAGTAAGTTCTCTAGTTAAAGCAATGTGCTCTGAATCGTTGGCAAAAGCTTCCCACCAAGATTGAGGAGACCCATTTGCTACAGTAATGTCTACTCCGTTCCCATTGGACACGGAAGTACTTACTACGCTAGTAATTTCTTCTTGTAATGCTCCTGGAATAGTTCCCTCATCCGCTATATAATCTGCTGCTACCATATGGAAGCTGTTAGTTCCGTCAGACATATAAAAAGCTTTAAATGAAGTATAGTTGGCTGTAGGCTTATCTTTAAAACGAATACGAACTTGTTGAGAGCCATCCATAGTTGTAATAGTATACATATCAGCAATTACGGCTTCGTCATTTAGTTCAATATTGCCTACAGTACTGAAAATCGTGACTGTTTGTCCAATATCAAAATTGGCTAAGGAATCACTTACATGAGCAGGGTCTTGTGCGTAAGAGTAGTCATAGTTTTCACACGCAATACCTTTTCCTCTCACAACAAAGTCTAAGGCAGGAATCGTTGTTTCCCCCTCTCCAATAGTATACTTTACTACACAATATGCAGTATCTAAAAGTCTATGCTGAACGCCCCAGTAATCTTCAGATCCGGTATAGTAATCTGTTCCTATTTTAAAGTTTGCAGCATTTGATACTAGAGTTGAATCTGCTTCTTGGTTTGGTTTTCCTGCGTGAAAAGTTAATATAGCATCAATAGGGGTTGTAAACTTAGTTCCTTTTCCGTCAGTAATACCCGCACTAGACTGATGAGTACCTGAAGAAATGTTATCATCAGATAAAGGTGTAAAGTAAGGAGCCATGTAGCTGTAAATCTCTGGATTATCTCTAGCTCCAGACCCCCATGTTTCCATTCCCCAACCAGACCCAACACCTGTACCCCTTACTCTGGTTGTTGAAGAAATATTTTGAGCCTGAAGAACATCTCCTCTATCCATTCTGCCAGAGCAAAGTACGTCAATAGTATTGTCTGCTGTTTGACTTGAACGAGTATCGTTATCATTTTCATCAATACAAACACTTGAAGTATCGTCTAAGTAAACATCATAAATACCACCAATTTCTCCTTCGCAGATAGCGTATGCAACATAAACTTGTTTTGCATCACTATTAAGGCTGTCTACAAAAACAGGGATACTGTCTATTTTATTTACGCCATAAATTACTGGAATATGCTTTGCTTGCAAATTAAATCGTAAATCAGTTTCTCTGTCTACTTCTACTTCATACTCAATTAACTTATACTTTTTTGAACCGTACCACTTACGCTTCATTTTCATTTTAGTACGAGTTTCTTTTACTTGATAAATTGCTACCAAGTTAATTGCTTGCTCGCTGTGTAAGAATCCTAAATCTGTTGCATATTCGGGACGAATAAGTGCAGTAATATCTGGTTGATTATTTTGATTAAGTGCGCGGTGGTGAGCATCAGATGTAAGTCTTCCCGATACTCGAGAAAAGTCACCCCAGTGGCTAGTAATATTCCAAGTAACAAAAGACCCTTTCATAGGATCTTCGCTAATTTTTCCTCCTGCAATAATGCCTTTAAAAAGAACGTAAGGAGCTCCGATTATTGCTCCTGTCTCTGGATTAATAAATGCTTTGTATACAAATACGTCTCGATTAATATATCGAGCATACCCAACTGCGTCTCTACTTGAAAGAATTCCTTCAATTTCTGGATTTTTTTGATAGAGCCCCACATTTGTTGCTGTTCCTGTCTGTGTTGTTACAGGCCCTTTAATTAGTGTATACTCTACTTTTGTATTGTTTTCTACAAATTTATCAATACGAATTTGAACGCCGTTATTCCAAGAAGAAGTTTGAATTTCAACTATATCCCCTTCACGAAAACCCAACCGTGTCCACGAGCAAGATTCGTCGTCAGTATGAACATTTTGTGTAATTTCAAGCGTACTGGGATTTGTGCTGTGAGAAATAGATACGGATAATCCGGTTGCGCTTACATCGAGTGCAGCAGCATCTACTTGAATTGAAAAACTGGTAGCCCTAGCTTGAATAGTTTCAGATACAGCTCCTGTTTTTCTTAATTTGTTTGCAATATAAACTTGAGACCCGTTTGAAGAGCCGTCTACGTTTGTTGTTCCATCATCGAAACTGATGTCTCGAGAGGCATCCGTAATATAAACAAAGTCTTTTGCATCTTGACGTGGCTTATCTCCATCCATAGTAATTGGACGTTCAAATTTTACAAGGTGCGCGTAAACAAAAGGCTCTTCAGTAAGAAGAGCCGATCTTAATGAACTATTAATATCTCTAATTGCCATTATTGTACTTCCTCAAGATTTAATGAAAAAGAATATAGGTTATCACTATTTAATTGATACTGTTCAATGTTTCCTGTTCTGATTACTTTTATTAAAGGATTATTAAAAACTAAATCATCATTATCTTCAACAGCTCTCGCTAAAGGAGGCACAAAATGCAGTCTTAAGTTATCAGCATTTGGAGCATCTGCAGCATCATCGCTTCCCGAATAGTAATCTGTAGGTGTCTCTACTCTAGTTACTAAATAAGCTTTTTTATGGTTTGAATCTGTTCCATTTATTGTGAACAAGTCCCCGGGCTTAGGAGTAGAATCTGTGCTAATTGAATAACTATTTGCTCCGTCAACATTAATTGTTGTTTGTCCTGCAGTGTATCCTCCAGAGCTATCAACTTGTAGTTTTGAACCAGTTTCTGCCACATAACTAGCAAAGCTAGTATCTTGTGGTGTACGATATTGAGGAAGAGAAACAAAGAAAGGGTTTAAAGGACCTCTACGCTGCAATAAAAACAAATAAATTGGTTGAAATTCTTCTCGAGTCATTGGATTATATGTTATGTTAATCTTCCACTTGTGAGCAGCAGTTGCTCGAGCAAGAAGCCTACCTGAATTTGTTCTACTTGATATGTAAGGCTGCTCTCCTATAAAAGAAACGTTTTTAAAACCTGCGCCTGAACTTCCCGTATTCTGTCCAGCATTGCCGATACTGTTATTAGGATCTGGTAATATATTTTGAAAACTAGTAAATCTTGCCATTAGTATCTAGCTACTCCGCTTGTAGTAGAGTTAAACACACTAGTATCTACTTCTTCTACGAAGTCTTGTCCGTATGAATTTGCTGCTTCTCGGATCATTCCAATTATATTTCCTCGCTGCCCTACTAGTAGATCTTCTACTCCGGTTGCGTCAACAGTGCTTATATTAAAGCTAACATTTGTTGGACCAGAAGAAGCTACTTCATCATTTGGTAGAATAGTTCCAGGACGATTAGGCATAAATAACTCTGGACCTCTTTCTCCTACCATAAATGCTGTATTTCCACCGTCTGCACGATATTTTAGTCCGCTAAACGCTCCCGTGGCCTTAAAGTTTTCTGGACCCCCTGTGCCACTTTCTCCTCTAAAGTACCCTAGCTCTCCTCTGGCAGACTGCGATCTTGCTAAGTCTACAGAATTTCTTCTATTGCCCATAGAAATACTTGAAGGACCACCCGATCCAACACTACCGCCTCCTTGGAAGCTTGTAGCTTGAATCATTTGTACTTGTTTCAGACCCATAGCGGTAACGGCGGCAGCCGCTGCGATACCTAATGCGTGTCCAACTATCGGAATTGAAGCTAAAGAGGTATATGCGGAAATTGCACCCTGCGCAGTAGCTATAACTGTCTGCGCAATTTTCATTTTCTTTTCAGTTTCAAAAGCTTTTTTCTGCTCTTTTAACTTTTTAGCTTCTAACTCTTTAATTCTTGCTACACTTGCTGCAGACTTACCATCTCTTTTCTTTTCTGCAGCAATTTCGTTATCTATGCCTTTTATCCTAGCGTCGGATGCGGCTTTTGAAATTTGAGCATATCCTTGAAGTAATGCAGAAGTTGCTGCAAGACCCGCTTGAACTTTTTGGGTCATACTAGCATTTTCGTCTCCAATTATTTGGAACGCACCCACAAAAGTTGTTGTAATATTAGAAACTGCCTCCATTGTAGCACCCATTAGCTCCCCTTCAGGACCTATTGCGCGCATATCTTCTGCGATTCCTTTAGTAACAGCGGATAAAGCTAGTGCTGACTGTTTAGTAAGTTCCAGTTTTGCGGCTTGTTGCTCTTCTGGAGTAGCCTTACTATCAGGAGCCATAGCCTTTTCATAGGCGTCTGCTGCAAAATCAACCTGTGCAGAACTTGCAATACTTGCCATCGCAGTTGCACTAGAACGACCTATTCTGTCTGCTATTTCGTTTATTCTTTCTTTTTGTTTTTCTATTTCAGCGGTTACTTCTTTTATTACTTCAAGCTCTAACTCTGTAGTTTCTAAACCCTCTTTTTTTCTTTCGTTTATTGCTTCTTGTAATATAGCAAGATACTGAGAAGAATTAGCAGATTCTAAGGCTCTTGCTTGATCTTCAAGTCCCATTGCTCTTAGCTGAGTAACCTCTGCCTCTATCAAAGCCTGCTTTTGTTCCCAAGCATAGTACTCTGCTTGAATTCTTGCCAACGTTGACTCTTCGGTTCTTATGTCAGCTTCTGTGGCTGCTGCTTCTCGTTGGGAAGCAACTAAACTTATTCCTGTAGATTCTACTCTAGTTCTTTGCTCTGATAACTCTATTGCGGTTCTATCTAAGTCTAGTGCTTCTTGTCTAAGCTCATATGCTTGTACGAGCCTTTGTTGCGCTTCAGGAGTATATATAGTAGGCCCTACACCAGGCATCCCGGACATAGATCTAACAATATCTTCGTCAGGATTTATTACAGACATTTGGTCTGCTTGTTGTCGCATTTCTTTTGCTATACGCTCTAGTCGTTTTTGCTCAACTAATAACTGAGCATCTACTAAAGCAAACTCAAGTCTTAATCTTTCTTGAGCAATTCTATTTTTTTCTTCTTCAATCTGCTCTCGCTCTTTTGCAGCATTTTGTAATAATCTGTACTCATCCTCAGGAGTTACGTTAGAAAGAGTTTTTGCTGCTTGAATTTCTACTTGTAGTCTAGCCAATCTTTGGTCTAAACTAAACTGCCTTTCCATGGCTTGGGCTCTTTTTTCGTCGAAACCTAATAATCTTTTTTGTGCATTAATAGACGCAACATCAATACGATACTTTTCTTCTGCTTCATCTACAATTTGGTTTTGAAGAGTCAGAATCTGTCTTTGAAGGGCCTCTACTTTTTCTACAGCGTCTGCTCCGCCTTCGAGAATATTCGTATTTTCTATCTCTTTTTGTAGTCCTTCTATTTTTGTTTGTACTGCTTGTCTTTCAAAGTGTATTTGCTTTTTAGTTAAGTCTGCGTTTGATTTTGAAATCTTACCAATTTGGCTAGCAGTTTGAGCATACTCTTTTGAGCGATCTTTTGCTTCGCTAATAAGCCTATTATTATCTTCTAATATTTTTGCTACTTCTTCTAATGACTCTACACCCGCTCTGTCCATAAGCTCTGATATAGATTTTCCAGCGTCAGTTTTTTCTAAAAAGTCGTTATATTGGGCTTGATCCTCTTTAAGAGTTTTTAAGTCCTTTGACATTGTTTTTATAAAGTCAGTTGCAGTTTGAAATTGCGTTGGAGCTTTTTTACCTAATTTTGCTATTTCCGTGTTAAGCTGGCTCATTGTAGAACTAGCATTGTCTGCGGCTTTAGTTAGTCCTAGTCTTTTATTGGCTTCGGATCGTAAATTTTCTATAATTGATGCTGCATCAGCTCCAGGCTTTTGTATGTTTATTAAAGCTTGTTCAAAAAGTTCCAACTCTCCAGCAAAGTTTTCGGCACCGTCAGGAGCTGCTTGTAGATTTGCTACAGCTTGACTTAAAAGCTTTATGCCCTCTGCCTGATCTACTATAGCAGCATCCCCTAATCCTTTGGAAACTTTCTCTCTTAAATCTTCTAGTTCTCCTTTTGTTTCTCGTAGCCTTTTTAACCTACTTTCTTCTTGGTCTTTTAAGTATTGATAAAAACCTATCTGAGAAGGGTCCACTCCTCTAGCTCTTGCTTCTGCCTCCTTAGCTGCAATCTTTGCACGAGTTTCTGCAAGCTCTTCTTCCTGTTCGCCTATGAGTTTAATTTTACTAACTTGACTTGTAAGATCTTCATCAAAATCCTCATAAGCTTTTTCTATTTTAGACTGCTTGAGAGCTTCATAAGCAGAAACTACTTGATTAATAACTCCAGCTCCTGCCTTCATTGTAGCAAAGTTTTTCTCACCCTCTGAAGTAGCCAAAGCAAGACTTCTGGAAAGTTCTATACTTACCTGAGAAAAACTTTTAAATCCTTCTGTAGCTTCGGCTACAGGATCTGTTTCTCCGAATCCTATAAGATCTGCAAGGTAAGGGCCTATGAGAGAAAGTACAAACAGTACTTGACCTATAACAGGAATTGCATTAAGTAAAGCAGCTCCAAAAACTTTTGCGGCACCTGCTGCAGATACAAATGCTAACCGTGTTGAAACAAGACTTCCTCGCACAAATCCTAGCTGTTGAACATTTTTTCGTGCAGTTCTGTTAAAACCTTTTAACTCATTTCCTGCATTTCTTGTAGCTATTGTTAATCCGTCAAAAGCTCCTGCATTTTCTATTAAAGCTATTGCATTTGAAGTTCTTCGAGAAGTTCTTGATCGACCCCCGGCTGCTGCGCCTGAAGTATTTGCTACAGTTCTTTTTGTCTCTGAAGCTGTTAAAGCTTCTACTTCCATTCGTAGAGCTTTTACTGCATTAAATTCGTCTATTTTTGCTTTACTTGCCTGATTCCCCGCACGTGCTATTGCAGCACCGCGTAGCTGTTCTGCTTTTTTCAAGTTATTTAAAAGAGTTTTAAGCTCTTTTGCTTTAAGAGTTCCTTTTTCTAAAGCAGGAAGAGAACGTTGAAAAGACGCAGGTAACGCATTTAATCCTTTTGCTGCACGAGCTAAGCGAGTGACTTCTGCGAGTTGTTTTTGGTACTGAGAACTGATTACTCTTCCTGCTTTTTTAGCAGTTGCTGCAGCTCGAGTGTGAATTTCTGAAGCTGCGACAGACATACTTGTTAAAGAAGGTAAAAGTGCTCGAGATATACTAAAAGTAAATGCTGTAAGTGCTCCAAAAAGAGCAAAAGAGTTTTGAGCTAAAAACTCAGCAAAGGGCCCAAGAACCGTATTAACGCCTATTGTTATTGACTTAGCAAGATCGTTAAATGCAGCAGCAAGTTTTTCATAGGGATTTGTGTCTAGTCGCTCTGCGAGTGCTCCATACTTTTTCTCACCCTGCTCAATAGTTGCATTTAAAAATGCTTGTTGCCTTTCAAAAGTTGTTAAGTCTCCTGCAACCTTGCCAACAGAAGCAGCATACTTAGTAGTAGCATCATCTAATCGAACAATAATACCTAATTCATCAAGAATTTCTGGTTCAAGTTTTGCCGTACCTCGTACCAAACGATCAAGTGCATCGCCTAAATCTCTGCCTAATGCTACAGATGCGCCTTTTGCTACTTTTGTAAGTTTAAGTAGTTGATCCGAAGAAAATCCAGACGTTGTAGCCACAGCAGTTGCTCGAAGAGCTTGCTCTGCTGACAAGGCTCCATTTGTTATATCCTTTAGTTGATTTGCTACTTGAGGAAGATTTTGTCCTGCTTGAGAACCTACCAAAGCCAGACCGTTTGCTAACTGTTCAAATGCTGCTGCTCGACTTAAAGCATTTAAGGCCGCAGTCGCAGCAAATGCGTTTGCCGCTAAAGTAGCATATGCTGCAACTAAACCACTACTCCCGCTTCCGAGAGTTTGATTCATCTTTGAGAAGTTTTTAGTTGTGTTTGCACCTAACCCTGCAACACCTTTTTCAGCTTTATTGTACCGATTTCTAGCTCTGTTTAAGTTTTCAGTCGAACCAGTAAGGTCGTCTGTTGCTTTTTTAGCTTTTTTAGCTTTATCGGTGACTAGCTTTAGGGTGCCGTCATCAGTAAGTACAACTTTTAATTTAACTTCGTTGCGCGCCACGGCCTTTTCTCTTAGCTTTATCCATCTCCTTCTTTAATTGTTCGGAAGATTTTGTTACAGCTCTTGAGTCTAACCAATTTAGTATTTCTAAGAAAAACTCTACATCTTCTATTTCATAAACTTCTACAAAATATTTTAAATTAGTGTAGTCTTTTCCTACAAATCCTATTTCGGGGTATACTCGATCTCCTAACATATTAAATGTAGATATGGCTGCTTGCATTATTTCGGGCAAGTCAGTAATGTCAGGAGGCATTTCTAATAAACTAGGCTCTTTTCCTAGTTGATCCATCATCTCAAGATATTTATCTTGAGTCATTCCTGTATCAAGATTCTGGTATAGCTTCTTCAGCCGTTCCAGGCTCTCTTCCTTTTGACTCTGTACGAAAATTGTCAAGATCAAACACAATATCGTTGAGCCAAGTATCAAATTCAGTAGAATTAGATACGAGTACTTCTGCATTCTCTAAAGAATACTCAACCTCTGTATTTGGATCTTGGTCTCCTAAGTCAATGAGCATTAGAGTTTCTAAGTACTCTAATGTTAAGCCTTTCCAGTTTTTTACTGTGCCTTTTGTAAACTCTTTTACAAATTTTTCTTCGTCAAGCTCTTCTACAAGCTGTCGACTTTTTCTATCAAATTTTTGACTAATGCATTTTTTTCGCATTCCTGTCAATTCTTTTCTAGAAAGATTGGCTACTTCAACAGAAAACCCTGGGCACCCAGGAAAATCTATCCAGACAGCTTTGCTGTCTACCATTAGTTTTTTAAGTTGCATTAATGACCTCCTCAGTCAGTTTCGTATTTAAGAATAGTTGCTAGACTGGTGGGATTTTCTGTCATTCTCCAGTCGTAGCCTTGTAAAAACACTTCTCCAGCGTTAATTCGATTTGTAAAACTACAAGTTGCAGGCCCAAAAGAAAAACCCCTAAAATTGCTTCCAGAAGCTCCATTGCCTGCTTTAATACTCAAAGTAGCATCTGTATCCCAATCCTGGGTGCTACTAGTATTATCACTTAATAAGTATTGAGTTATCGAGCCTGAAAGTATTTTTTTATCTAACGAAAAGCTAGAAGGGTACATAGAAGTACTTGCGTTTGTACTTGAAAGAGCACCATTTACAGTTTTGTAAGGAGTCCAACTAATATCATTTTGTAGTTCGATTCCTACTCTGAAAATATTGCTAAGAGAAGAACTATTTAACGTAATGTCAATAGTAGGTATAGTGAAACTAGAAGTTGCACTACGAGATTGAGCTGTTCCTGTTAATGTTGCTCCTCTAGTCAGTTTTGATGCTTCTCCCGAAATACTTATACTCAGGGGTCGAGATCGCTCGATAACGAAACTCCCATTTGTAATAACTGCTGTTTCGAGTTTAAAAACATCTGCTTCTGTCTTTATAAACAAATCAAAGGACTCAGCTTGTAGTAATAAAGATTCTATAATTGTGTAATCAGCTTCTACTAACGCAGGCATTGAGAATTCAAAATCTGCATTGTTTGCTGAATTTATTACACTTCCTTCAAAAACATTTGACAAGGTATGCAAAGTCTTAACAGGGTAACTAGTCTCTTTAAACGTCTGGCTAAAAGATATGTCTGAAACGTCTATTTGATACTGATTTCCTCCGCTAACAACATAAACTTTTACTTCTTTCTTAAAGTTGTAAGTTGACATTCGTTATACTCTGCTAAAAGTCTTGTTTTTATATTACTAACTATGTAATTATAGGCGACACGAGGAAAAATGTCAAGATTTATTTTTTGCAGGAGTAATAAAAAAGGGGCCGAAGCCCCTTTGTAATAAGTATTATTATTATACCGCGTAAGTCATATTCAATTCGTCTGTATTAGAAATTGTTGAAGGCAGTGCCATGAAGTTTGTTTCGAGTGAGATAACATCTTCAATAGAGTGTGTAGGAATCTCTAGGTGAGCTTCTGGGAAGTTCATTTCTAGACGAGTACCTGTCCCGCCGCCAATCTTAAATGTAAGATCGAAAGAGTTTGTAACAACGTTAGATGCTGCACGCAAATCGTCAAACAAGTCACGAGACTTAGTAGAGTCAAACGTATCTGTATCTAAAGTAAGGTAGCAAGTAAAGGAACCGCCAAATGCTCGACCACCTGTTACGTGAGCGAATGGAGTATTTACCTTACCGAGCTCTTCTGGAGTGATGTAAGTTGCATTGTTAGAAAGTGAAATGCTTCCGCCAGTAAGAGTCAATGCATAAGTTGCTTGAAGTTCGTTAACGTTATCAGAGTCTGGATCTTGCTGTCCTGAATCAAGTGAGATTACAAGCTGCGACAAACGGTTACGAATAAAGTTGTCTGTTTCATTAACATCTTCTTTGCGGTATGCAGTTACAGTGCAGTCTGCACCAGTATTAATTGCTGTAACTTCGTACAGGCGGAAACCATCATCTGAGTCTAGCCAAATGTCTCCTACAGCAACAGTACCGCTTCCATCTTGAGTTGCGGACGTATCTGTAGGAACAGCATTTGATTCAACAGTACTACCTGTAAAGTCAATAACTTCAGAACATAGACCAGACCACGAAATAGTTGCGATGCCATCAATATCAAAGTCAATAGATGCTTCATTTACGATTGCATCTTTTAGCTTCATAACTGATCGGTTAGCATCTCCAAGTACAAAGTAAATCTGGGCTGTTCCTAAAGTTGTTTTGTTAGATTGCTGGAAAGAAATAGTAGTAGTAGCTCCTGGTGTAATTACATCAGTACTTGCAGAGGATGTTCCACGAGAATAATGATCCGAAGTTGCATCATAGTCTGTAGCACCTGAGAACATCGCCCAAAGAACTTCTTCTACTGCGTGTACTTCTGCTGCAGAGTAGTTACCTGTACCAGTACCTGCGGAAGTAAAAGGTCTTATATAAGTTGAAAATGACCATTCGCCTGGATCAAGAGCATCGTTAAAAGCTCGGCGACCACGACGGCTGGAACCAGTAGCATCTTCCATTTCTGCAAGAGTAATTTCGCTAGTGGAGTTAGATTGTGAAAAACTAAAACCATCTAGAATCGGCATCTCCCATACTACACCATCAAATTGAATGTAGCATCTCGTATCCCGGCTAAAATATAATTGTTCTGCCATAGTTTATCTCCTAAGGGATATTGAAAGGACTAGGGCGTGAACGTTTGTTCGTGCCAGTCGTTTCTTTTAGTACCGAACTTCTAAGAGTACTTCACCTACTCCTAAAGGCTCGAGAACACCTTCGTCAGTGTCAATACTGAC
>Ga0213860_10000928_pt1 | contig 11897 bp, 13 predicted proteins | sample PICome_3_FD_160118 | JGI IMG/M metagenome (GOLD analysis project Ga0213860, IMG submission 160118) | Coastal seawater microbial communities near Pivers Island, North Carolina, United States - PICO550 | ecosystem: Environmental > Aquatic > Marine > Coastal | place: USA: North Carolina...
CAGACCTTCGGGGCCGTACCTGGAGCGCAGCGACCCCAGACCTCGCAGACCTCACAGAATTCTCAGGATTAAAACTCGGTGCTAACCTCATCCTCCAACCACCCATCGTCCTCGTCGTCCATCGCCCGCTCCTCGTCCTCCAGTCGACGCTCCTCAGGAGTCATCGCCGCTCGTCGAGCCTCCTCGATTCTCCGGTCATCAGCACGCCTCTCAGCCTCCGTCATCCCCCGCTGACGTGCCACCACCTCCTCGAGGTACCCCCGAAGGTCCTCGTGTTCCCGACCCCTGTGGAGGTCCCGAAGGTGGTTGCACAAGGTCAGGTACAGCCCCTCAGGGACCGAGTCCTGATGCTCGTCCAGAGCCGCCATCATCGCCGTCAGGATGCGTCGGTCAGCTGACATCTTCGAAGGTCGTCGATGTTCGGATTGACTTTTTCGACATTATCCCGTCCACTTAGGCTTCAAAACCCCAAAAAAATAGGGTGCCGACTTTCAGGCAAAATGCCAGTACTGACCATCCCTGACCACTGGTTTTGCCGGGTTTAACGCCAGCTTGTCACACACCGCATGCAATTCCCTCAGATGCTCACTAAAAATCTCCTCGGCGTACTCAAAATCCTCCCTGTCCTTGAGAAGCTCCCCAAACAGTCGATACATCTCCCATTTCAACTCAGCCAACGTCTCCCTCTGCTTCTCCATACACTCGTCGATGTGGTATCGGCAGTATCGGAATCCATGCCCCATCTTACCACACGAACCACACTTGATGTTAAGACGTCCAGCAACTACACGAGTCATCTTCAGATGTTTGGATTAACTTTTCATAGTTTCGATGTTCACTTAGCCCACCTTTTCCCAAAACTTTACTTTTCAAAACTTTTTCTAAAGTTTCCTCAAAAAAATTCTTCAATGTTCACTTCAACTTTTCACAGACTTTGATTTTCAGAAAATTTTCTAAAGTTTTCAGAAACTTCATCTCAACTTTCTGAAGACTTTACTTTTCAAAACATTTTCTAAAGTTTCCTCAAAAAAATTCTTCAATGTTCACCTCAACTTTTCACAGACTTTGATTTTCAGAAAATTTTCTAAAGTTTTCAGAAACTTCATCTCAACTTTCTGAAGACTTTACTTTTCAAAACATTTTCTAAAGTTTTCCCAAAAAATTTCTTCAAACTCATGATTGATTCTCTGAAGACCTGACTTTCCAAACTTCACCTCAACTTTCTGAAGACTTTACTTTTCAAAACATTTTCTAAAGTTTTCCCAAAAAATTTCTTCAATGTTCACCTCAACTTTTCACAGACTTTGATTTTCAAAACTTTTTCTAAAGTTTTACTTTCCAAAATATTTCAACATCACTGCTAACATTATAGCACCAATCATCAATGGTGCATCCCACTCTGGCTTACTCTTCCTACCCCAACCCAACGTGAAATACACACTCAAAAATAAACCCATCGTTCGTAACAATGCCTCATATCGTACATCCATCTCTCTTTACTCCATGTCAATATTTATTTCATCACCCTCAAATTCCGCATCAGGTAATGTTGGGTCCATCACATCACCATGCGTCTCACACAACATACACATACCACCACCCACATGTGTATGCTCAGGCTGAACCTTCTTCAACTTCTTTGAAACTCGTGGCTCCTTACGAACCTTCACCACACTCTTCCTCTCACCCGAATGCATCCTACAATAACAGGAATCGGGGGATGCCCTATTCCTACATTGTGTACCCTTACCAGTCACACCTTGGCAGGGGGTCTCTGGTGGGGACACCGGCTGCAAAGACTGAATTATCTGCCTAAGGGCCCTAATCTCCTCAAGTATCTCTTCCATTCTCGTTGAAAACGGGGTGGGGAGGGGAGTTTTGATAAAAAACGACCCACAAAAGTCACTTAGGTGCTCACTTCTTCTTTTTACCCACGATTCCTATACTACCTCCAACTCCAATCATAACTTTCTGGTTCATTGTCACCCTTTTAATACGTTAAGGTTTTTTTTCATTTTCACACCATACTCATTTTTACTCACCATCAAATATTTACTGAAAGTTGGGGGTTCATAAACTTTTTTAGTCGGTGTGTTCATCAAATAATCCACATCCATCCATGTTACACCAAGAACCCAGCGAAGTGTTTCACATGAAATTTTTGGGTACCTACACATGATGTAATCAAAACGATTCTGAACAACCTCCAAACATTGGAGAACTATGTCATCGTAGTCATCCATAAGTTCATCGATTATCTGAGTCATCAAATCACTGTACACCTGTTCTTGCTTCTCTCGATACCAAGCTTTCTTCAACTTTGTGATACCTCTGAAACACATAGAACTTCTACACATCGGACATGTAGACTTGCCCTTCATGTACCACGTTTTCGTACACTCTCTACAAAATCCATGACCACATGTAAATTGGCATCGAGCCTCACTTTCGTAACATACTGGACACTCCATGGACTCTGCAGGTAATCTTATTCTTGCACTGTACACCCTTTGTAGTCACGTAAGGACAACGGATGTTCTTCAACTTTTCGTTCTCAATGCGAAGGAGTTCGTTCTCCGCAATGAGGGCGAGGTATTCCATTTTTGATAGTTTTTACATTCATCGAAGGTCACTTAGGTAAAAATATTTTGAAGCCATGCATCCGCAATTTCTTTCCATGATGGCTCAGACTCGATAACTTTACCTTTAATCATCTGTCGACATTTCTTAACTGACGTCTCATCGTTAACCAAGTTTGAAATTTTATTCGCAACATCCGCATAATCCCGAATCTCATTAGACTTCGTCCTGTCTATCTTATAAAACATGCCATGACGCTCTTTGAACACACCTTCGGGTGTAATGAGAGGTATACATCCAAGTAATGCACTTTCACGAATTGAAATGCAGTCAATTTCTGAAATGCTATCAGTCAAATAAATATGAAAGGATGATTGTTGTTTCTCTTTGATAATTTCATCAATTGAAACACGCCCATGGTCATAGACACCTTTCGTATTCTTAAACAGATTTTCAAACATCTTACGTTCTGTAGGTGTACACAATTCCATACCGTAGAAACAATGCAATTCAGCGTCTGGTACATTTTTTCGAATTATAGGCCAGCAATATTTTAGGATTTTTTCTAATCCACGTGTGTAACAACTGGCATATATGAAACGTTTAGGATATCTTTTTGTAATTCGAGAAGATTTTGCGGTATTCAGGACATCGTCTTCTATACCATTTGGTATGATACACACTTTATGGTCTGGTACATCCATATTGAGACTTCTATGAAAGTGTGATTTCAGAAAAACCTTATCAGCTTTAGCCTTTATCAATTCGGAATGTATCTTGGTACAGTCGTGAAGATCGACCATAATTTTATTTGCTTTTATCCGTGGAAGTGTCTGACACCCAAAACGTCTCCACAAAATTACTGTATCATATTGTTCCGCCACGTCCATTTTTTCAAATGAACGATACTCAACACCGTTATAAACACCTTCGTTAACATTGCCAAATACAGTGACACTCGTCACGTTCGGATTTGATTTCCACCGTTTACACAACTCTATAACAGCCTTCTCTGACCCTCCGAGATTTGTACATGTTGGATCAAACTTTACAGGTGAATCACCGCACACATATACGATAGACCCCTTTGACCATGTACGAGTTTTATAGTTGTCTGGGTAAAAGTGGCGAACGTTCAAAACTTCATGACCGAGGGTTTGTGATAGGAATCCTCTTATGACACCACCACACTGCCTTACCATCCAACAAAACGCATAATCCTCACCCAACCAATGTTTCCTATCTCTCGGGTCTAGATTCGCCTCGGGTTCAATAAATCTGGTTCTGAAAAATGGAATTATATTACTCTCATCCGTTGCGTTAATCGCAAATCGAGTATCTCCATCAAGTTTTCGAATTAGTTCTAACATCTTCTCACAAATTGGTCTATGAATAAGCATAAATCCAGTCCCGGCATAATACAAACGATTATCTCGCATGTTATCCAATAACGCTTCTAAATCCATGGCATATGCGTTTGGATTACCAGTAGCATTACAGTAGATACCACATGCAACGTCACAATCTCTCATTTTAACCGCCGCAATAACGTCATCCCTTGTGAAAACATGATCACTATCGATAAATAGAAAAAGATCACCATCCTTTGATTTGTCAAACCATTTGGACAATAGGATGGAACGTGCATGGACTATATTTGATTTACCCAAAGCGAGTTCAAACACAACATTCATACCGAGTTCATGTGACAAACCAGAATTTAATATTAGATTTATAGATGTCATGAATTTTCCATTCACACTCGATTTGGATGGAGTTACGATAAACAACGTATTATCGTACATGACTCTATTAAATGGGAGTCATTTCTTTATACACCACATTAAATCATTTCAAGTCAACTCTATTATCAATGACTTTCACAGGACTTTTCAATAAAATGACAACCAGTGTAACCATGTTGATGATGAAATTGAGAATAGTCATCGACATGATGTCACCACACACCTGCTGTGTATGAAAATATGTGAATGCTGATGAAGCACCGTAAAGTACGAGGTCTTTCCACATTACAACTACTTAGACGCAAACCTATATGCCCTATTCATAATTTTCTTGAAACTCCATGTATTGTCCACGTTCGTAGGCAGTGCTAACTTCTTTATACCAAACTTAATATCACCGTTTTTGGGTAGAACCTGGAATTCACCCATTCTCATCCCAAGTAATTTATTGTTCGATGTGCGTGTCGTGATGATGTATGGGAAGTTTGTCACGAAATATTTCCATTGTGGGGTATTGCGTTGACTCTTGGGTACATATTTATGAATCAAAGCCCAAGCCACGTACTTGACATACGCCAAACGTAGTCTCGGGTCTTTAGGACCGGGATTGGCCATTCCAAGGTCAATCATCATGGAGATGAATGATTCCACGTAACAAAAGTGATGCTGAGAAAGTTCATCGAACTGCGACAATAGGAATGCGTTTTCCAACGTTTCTTTGGAAAGACCCTTGATGAGGTTCTTATACTTTTGTTTGAAAAGGTTTAAATCATTCATGACTTCACCACCAGTCGGTTGAGGTTTTCCCAAATTACGTTTCGTAGTGACTTTGTATTTACTACCATAGTTTCTCTTGAGAGTGTTTGCAAAAGATGAATCTATATTTGTCATCGAATCATACACGAGAGCCTTACCTTTACCTTCGTTTCCATGTTCGATACGAGCCATACCATAATGACCAAAGTCGGCCCCGTTAGCCTTCCATTCCATCAACACATACTCCAATGGAGTTTTGGATTTTCCAGGTTTTTTACATGTGAAAGTGAAAGCCTTTCCAGTCTCTCGACGTATATCTTCACCCATTCTTTCAAAAAGACCATCCACCTGTAGAAACCTCTTGGCCATCTCGGAAGCATCTTCAATCGCCATGAGTTTTCTTGCAAGTTCGACAGTCTTAATCCTGGATTCAAGAAAGTCATTCATGTCAATCTTCGCAGATTCACCCGAGATATTCAAGAGACTTCTTTTCACCGGACCATTCTTCAGTAACTTAATGGGAACCAACTCCATTTCTTAATATATTAAAACATTATTCTAAGCACTTAGGCTATCATCACTCAACATACTATGAAAAAGTTCACAGAAATCTTGTAGCTTTGGGAAAATTGTGGTATTCCACTTCTGATCATCCTTCTCGATGAGATACGACTTTCTCTCGTCATTGAACTGTTCGATGAGACGACAGAATTTGATGTCCTTCAACATCTGGAGATAGGTCTGACACTGAACAGCCTCGTAGTCCCTCACTCGACCGAAGAGCTTGTTCGCACGGTTCTTAATCTCAACGAGAGTTCTCGAACCATCTTCGTTCATCTGGATACGGTCCACACGTCCCACAATCTGGTATAGAGTTCCCTCAATCGTGCAGATGTCCATCTTATAGAACGTGTCATCTTCCACCAACTTTGCGCTGTCAACATCGGCAGTCTTGTGTTCGTTGCGAGTGCCATGGTTCGTGTAGAGAGTCTTACGCAGATGGTCCTTCACGAGAACGATATCTTTAGGTTCGAGACCAGAATGTTCGATTTGATGGTACACAGCTCGAACCTTCTGGTCCACATCGGTGCTACTCTCAGACTTGAAATTCTCGGCGTCTCTCAGAATCTTCTCAGTCATGGGGTTAGCGGTGAGTACCTCAAGAGCTGCATCTTCCTTCGTCTTCCCTTCGAATGTATTAGGACTGTACTTCTTCCACAATTCCTCGATAAGTTCAGGTTGCTTCTTGAAACCGAGTCCAATAGCAGTCGCCACAGACGATGCACCAATGATGACCTTGGGAACACCAATTGGCTTAAGTTGTCTCTGATGACCAATGATGTAAGGGTACACTCGACCACATGCAATACAGTCAGCTAGGGAGTTATGGGCATTCTCAAACTGGTGACCAAAGATTTCCTCGTAGAGAACGCCCAGCTTGATAGGCTTCAGAAATCGTTCCCTATACAGTTCCATCGTACACCTGAAGTTGAGATGTTCGATGAGGTCGAGATTGAGACGGTGACGAATCATCTCCGAACGAAGAACACTCGTATCAAATTTGGCATTGTGTGCAATCAACGTCGTCGTGCGAGGACCAATGAATCTCATGAAATCCAAAAAGACTTCAGTGAAGGGACGACCCTCTCGTTCAGCCTGCTCTTGGGTGATGCCATGAATGGCAATAGAACCCTCACTGATTCGAAAGTCGTTGGGGTAGATAATCGCATCAAAAGTGTCGATGAGGCGACCACGGGATGAGAAACGTGCGGCTGAAAGGGAAACAGCTCGACATGAATCAAATTGCTTGAGGGTCTCGGGGGTCACTGGACGACGACCCTCGGGGAGACCCGAAGTCTCAAAATCAAATGCAACGTACTGCATACAAGCCATAACATGAAATACACTTAAAACTTTATATCACTTAGGTACCATATAAATGTGCTTTCCGGAACATTGGTTTAAAAGAAAACCGAGACCACTCATCATACCAGGGTTGTCCCCTGTCCGAGAAGAACTCGAAGACCTCGAAGAAATTCTCAACCAGTAGTATGTGTTTCCCAATCTGGAAACTTTTGAGCTATAAACGTCTCGATTACCCCCTCGAGTGTTCTTGTGACATGTGTGGCAAAAACTTCAGTAACACGGAGAACCTCGTCACACACATGGGATATCATGAGACGGATGACATGAATCGGGTTCTGTCTCATGGATATGGAACTGTCAGATGTAATAAGTGTTGGACATCATTCGTAAATGTGGAGGCACTCATTGACCACCCTTGTGCCCAGGATGCTCCTGCGGTTTTGGAGACGATTGTGATTTACGATGATTAGGGATGAACTTGCATTCGATGATACAATCACAGAATTCTTTGGGAGACGTGAGACGACGAGCAGAGGCGAAACATTTGAGAGGTAAATGTGGGTCATGATTTATCATCCGTATTAAACGACTAAAGCCTATACTCATATTACTTGTCGTCATCTTTTTCCCTGACAGTCCAGCGACCTTCAAGGAGAGCCGAGCGCCTCTCCCAATCTGTGATCTCGACAGTCTTGTTAGGTGGCGTCACGAGGGCATCCTCATCCACAACTCGACATCCATAATTGCCCACGTTGCATGAATGTTCAAGTTCGAACCTTGATGCAAATTGGACATACGGAGTCATGTTCATCTCAGCCTCGAGAAGGGTCTTGTAGCGGAAAGCATCCTCGAAAGTTCGGAATGCGATGATTTGATTCGTCTTAATCTCATCACTGAGATTTGTTACAGAATAGATGCCCGTGTCTCCATCACGGATGAAAGCCAAGATGTGAAACATTCCAACATCTGGGACTTGGTCGAGGGGCTTGCTGTTGATGTTATTGATGGTGTAGTAGCTTCGAGTGACCTTAGAGATCCTCCGTCGCATGGGGACGGGGCGATGAACAACTGGACATTTAACGGCGAACATGATCCCAGATTTTTCCTACACTCCACTGGAGTCCCAAGATTGCAATAGCGTTTTGGACAGACTCAACTAGAGTATTCATGTAGATGATTTTTATAAAATTTAGTCGGACTTAGGTGTCGCTTCATCACCATATAGGTCTTGAAGAGTTTCGAGAATTTCTTGAACATCCTTGAGAGCAGACTTCGTCGAGCGAAGATTCCACTCCGCCAGCTTCTGCAGCTTCGCATTGGCATCCTTGTACTTCTTGATGTCAGACTCCAACTCCTTAATCCTCACAATCTCGGGATGAGACCTAGCCATCTCGGGGTTCATGGCACGCTGGCGCCAATGTCTCCTAGGCCTGTTCTCGACCGAACTGTAAATGCGGAGGGGTGTGCGGGAAATGGAGATCATCTATTCATATTGGGGGTACTAACTTTAATTGACTTACACTCGGCGACCATTGTTGGGGGTACCATTTGTAGGTCGATTGTTCAATTCGGGTGGGTTTTTGACCATCTGTATCGAACGTCTAAGAACTCGAAGGTCTCGATTTATGGTATTCTTGTTAACCTGGGTAGTTCTTTTTTCAATCGCTGCAAGAATTCTTTCAACTTTATTTAGTTCCTGTTCAGTAAAATGAGGCAAAAATTTTTCAACTTTAGCAAAAAACAGTCGTGAAGTGTTTTTATTGATAGGAGTGGTATTCGTATTAAACACCCTCAAATCAATATTGAGATTGGGTTTAACCGGTCTGCGTGAAACAATTGCGTTTCGTGTAGCCACGTTCTGGGCTGGGATGCTCGACTGTATTCTCTTGACAACTTCACTCTTGTTTCGAATAGTGTTGGCACTTCGAGTACACGCTCCACTTGTTTGAGTAATACACGAAGTCTTACTCACAAATTGTATCTTGTTAAATCCAGTATACAAAACAAAACCCGTGACAGCATCTTCCATCATTAACTTTAACTTTCTACCAACAGAAGCAGTCATGAACAAACCACAAGCCATACCCATCTTATCACCACTGGCTACTACGGTGTTATACGTCGCAGCATACACAAATTGTGAAAGGTCCCCCAGTGTTTTGAAAATTGAAGGTAGCACAGGTATAACATTACCCTTCTCATCTTTCTTAAGATTACCCCTCCATTCACTTAATAAGATGTTACCATTCTTACCCTTGTACGCTTTGTGAGATTTTGCGGCCATTTTCGCACCAATGAGGAAATTAAACTCGGTTCCGACATTTCTGTTAGATGTGAGTGCCATCGCTTTGAACTGTTTTTTAAAAGTCGACCTAAATTTCTCAAGTTTGTATTCGGTTTTCTTAAACACCTTGTCGTGAATAAGGTCGTAGTATAACACACTTATAGCCCTATCGGTTAATCTTAAGGTTTGCATCTGTGTGGCTGCTGGTATATCAAACTGAACACCATCATATCTATTTAAAAATCTGATAAACTCGTTAATGTATGAGTCGATTGCCGCATTATTCACATTTCCATTTGGTTTAAGATTAATTGAGTTCGCAATGACAGATTTATTATTCGACCCAAGTGGAGACATCATAACTTTTTTGACCATCTGTTTAAAGATGTTCAAAGTCTGATACTTAGAATTATTGGAAGGGTTAAAAGGTTTATTAGAAACTTTCATGTGGGGTGTATATCCCAAACCACCATCCTTACCGGGGTCAACTGTGATCCATTCGGACACATAAATTTCTTCAACACTCTTGTTGTTCTTTGGGTTAGGTAACCTCATCTTGTATACAAATGGTCTGAAATCGAAATAAACACTCGTATAACAATTTCCATTATTCTGGTTGCGATTCGTAGCAGTTCGACCCTGGTTGAATTTGTACTTAAATGCGTACAAACGGGTTTCGATGTAGTTCTTCAAACTCCAATTTTTCGACACCGTCATACCCGGGTCGCAAAGTCGTGGAGTGTTATAAAGAATAGGAACTCTCGACGTTTCCATGACATGTGCAAGACCCACACGATTTTCTTGGTCGATAGACGTGATCCAATTCGTAGAATTCTTCTTCGTGATTAGGGGGTACTGACTCTTACAGTTTTCTTCGATTGTAAAACAAGACCCTGTTATTTCAGAAATGACATCCGACAAAAAAAGAGCCTCGAAGGCGGTTGTCTTAGTCGTAGTGGGATCTACTTTCACATCGATAGAATCAACGTCGTAGTAAATTTTACCACTATCTTCTACCGAACAAGTGCGATTGTTCATATCTATTATGACCTGACATTTTAATCAAAGCTGACCGAGCAGCTCAGTTCATCACACCTCTCCTTGCCAAAGAGCTCATAGACCCAATCCCCATCGACGATTTCCTCATCGATGAGTTTTTCCTTGAGACACTCTAACTCATACATGTTCGTCTTCAGCATTCGGATAGTGTCGTCATAGCAGTCACAGACAATATCGTCAATCTCATCATCCACGAGTGCAGCCGATTCGGGAGACATGTTTCGGTAGTCGAACTTGTGCCTACCGAGACCATAGGTAGTTACCATCTCACGAGCAATCTGGTACACCATGGCATAGTCCGAGGAGGCGCCAGTGGTCACCTGGTCCTTACCATAGATAATCTCCTCCGCTGCACGACCACCTAGAGCAACCTTGATTTGGGAGAGAAGGTATTCCTTCGTGTACATCGCAGAGTCTGCGTTCTCCTCAGATGGTTGGAAGAAGGTGACACCACCCGCAGCACCACGGGGGATGATAGACACTTTACGAACAGTGTCATAGTTGGGGACGAGGACACCCACGAGGGCGTGACCAGCCTCGTGGTACGCCACGAGTTCCTTTTTACGGAGAGAGAACTTCACATCACCCTTCGCACCCACGACGATGCGTTGATAAACATTCTCGACAATATCCTTCGTCACAATTCCATTACCATCTCGAACTGCACGAATGGCGCACTCATTAAGTAGGTTGGCAAGGTCAGCACCCGAGAAACCCGTAGTCTGCTTAGCGATGCTTCCGAGATTCACATCATCGGCGAGCTTCTTATCCCTCGCATGGACTCCAAGAATCTTCTTACGACCCTGGACACTGGGAAGGGAAACTTGAATCTTACGGTCAAAACGGCCAGGGCGAAGGAGGGCATCATCTAGGATGTCGATACGGTTCGTGGCAGCGATAACCACGATACCAGTCTCGTTATCGAAACCATCCATCTCGGTGAGAAGCTGATTGATGGTCTGTTCACGCTCATCGTTGGAAGGCATACCACCCGCTGAGCGCTTCTTACCGACAGCATCAATCTCATCGATGAAAACGATGCAGGGCTGGTTGGCACGAGCCTGCTCGAAAAGCTCACGGACTCGCTTAGCACCTACACCCACAAACATCTCTACAAAGTTCGCAGCAGAACACTGAATGAAAGGGACGTTGGATTCACCGGCGATAGCTCGGGCGAGGAGGGTCTTACCCGTGCCAGGAGCACCGGCGAGAAGGGCGCCACGTGGAATTTTGGCACCACTTCCAAAGTAGCGCTCAGGCTTCTTAAGAAAGTCCACAATCTCCTCAAGTTCCTCCTTGGCGGAATCGATACCCTCGACATCAGTGAAGCGGGTAGTGACTTCCTGCTCCATCGTAAACTCCGTGGACTTGATGAAAGGGTTTGGCATACCTCCACCACCTCCTCGAGAACCAAAGAAAGCCCTGAAGAGGGAGAAGAGATAGATACCGATGAAGAGCATGATACCAGTCTCGGCGAGAGACATAGGAGGACCCGAAGTATCTACGAGAACCTCGGCATCACTGTCGATTAGGGTCTCCCAAAGCTGTTCGGTTTGAACGATGCGAACATCACCATAGTCACCATTCTCCTCTTGGAAGCGGGCGAG
>Ga0213860_10000930_pt1 | contig 11866 bp, 8 predicted proteins | sample PICome_3_FD_160118 | JGI IMG/M metagenome (GOLD analysis project Ga0213860, IMG submission 160118) | Coastal seawater microbial communities near Pivers Island, North Carolina, United States - PICO550 | ecosystem: Environmental > Aquatic > Marine > Coastal | place: USA: North Carolina | collected...
CCAATGCTTTTAGAATCTGATCAAGAACTCTCTTGATATTCTTAAGTAAGTTACCTTTCTTCCCTTCTGATCTGTGATCATTCTTTGGATCCTTTGGCGTTGCTGTTGCTGTTTGAACAGTAGCATTTCTAGTGCCAAGAAGAGTTGTAACTAGAAACTCAATACCTTGTCGCAGATTTCTAATGATCTCTGATTGAACACGACCCATCAAACTACGGACAAGTCTAGTTACTCTGCCAATATGATGTCTGGCAATGGATATCTTGTCGTAGAGAAATCCATTGATCTTACTGACATAAAAACTACCAAGTTGACCACCAGCCTGTTGGTTTGCTGCCAAAAGATCTGCGATAATATTAGTAACTTGCTTATCAAAGTTACTTTCATTACCACACTTTGGATTAGCAATGGTGACACAGTTTGCTGAACCAATGGGATTCGTTTCACTATGCTTTGCACGAAGTGCTGCGATGATAGCGGGAGCACCCTTCTCTTCATGCGAACGAGCAGCAGCAGGTTCACCACCATCTACGTTAGCACCAGTGTCAGGATCAGTGCCATCTTGAGTGTCTTGAGAGCGGTGTGCTTGCGCTTTAGTATTAGCGTCGGTGTGGGTGGTAAATTCTCTAGGACCATCCGAGCCACCTTTAGGATCATCATTCTTAACGACAGTAGAACCAGCAGTGTGACCAATCGATCCCATGATGACAGGTTTCTGCTTGTCATTATCAAGGAAGAAACCAATGACCCAGTTACCTGCTCGTAATTCTGCTGTAGCTCCAGTCACACCACCATCGCTGAATGGTGTAGTCACGGGCATGACTATGTTTGCCCAAGGTAGTTCTTCTGTAGGTGTTTTCTGACCGTCTTTTAGATGGGTGCCAACAATACGCACACGATATCTACCAGACTTTTTAGGGTCACTCTCTCTTCCTGTCTCAACCTGTCCAATCCACCAGTTGAAACCATCAGAACCTATTTGATTTGTTTGTAATAATGAAGATAATACTGGATCCATACCAATAGGTTTTATTTTTATTTAGTGGCAGTTGATGAGGGTTCTTCTGGTCTTCCGTAAGAATCTCTAACCAACGTCAAATATGTATTTGCTTTTGCATTTTTCACATCAACTGCATGATTGAGTTTAGCAATCAGATATACACCACTGTGCTCTGGATCATAAACATCTGGTTGTCTCTCGGAAGAAGGAATTTGGTTCGGAATCTGTATCTCTACAGTGTCACCCACACACAAATCAATTCTAATTGGAATTTGAATCCTAACTTGCTGATTGTTCTGTGACTCTAGTCTAGCAATGCCTTGTGCAATATAATTCTTCTGCCAATCAGGGAACTCGGCAGTATTTTTATCACCACCATCTGGTTTCTCTGGTGATGCTACCTCTTTACCATCAAACCACGTTTCATGGTCGATCAAGACAGACATGAATCTACTTGGATTCTCACCCAAATCTGCTTGCCCTTTAGCAAGACCAGACTGCGATCCTAGATGCTCTTGATCATCAAAAGAGTCACTTAAGTTATAAGTATACTCTTCGTATGCGCCTGTGCTGTAGTTATAGAAACAGATAACATTAGAGAACGTACCCATCCTCAACTTGGTGAGGATATCAATCTCTTGTTGGAAGTCAATGTCTAGAATTTTTTGTTGCGGAGATCCTCCGATGTCAGCGTTCTCTTGTGTGAATATTTCTACGGGAGGATTTTCTTTCAAAGAATTTAGTCTGTCAATAGACGTAAAATAATATCCTTTCTTGGTTTCAAAGAAATAATATCCTGCGGTGCCAACAGATTTTTGTGTGTCAGATCCAGTAGTTGATGAGTTTCTAGTTGTCTTACTGGATTCAGCAATACACTTCATCCTAATAGATTCAATGATTGAAAACGGTGTTCTCTTTCCTGGTAAAAATCTAATCTTAAACAGAGATGGATCAGTAAAAATTTGTTTAGCACTACCCAACTCTTCTGTCAATAGAGAAGCTACAATTCCTTCTGGTTTTCCTGTCAAAGATCTAGGAACCTTAACAGTCTCATTGATCAGTGCTTCTTTAGATATCAATCCCAAAGAGTATCTTTGGAATCTATCTCCCATGTATCTGTTATAGATTTTGTAAACCTTAAATTCGTACTCAACTTCCTGCTCACCAATATCTTTTGCTTTGATAGTGATGTCTTCAAATCCTTGAATAGGTAGAGAAGAAATTAAATTTTCACCACTGTCAACAACATCTAGATTAGCAGAAATTGTAGGTAAACTGATGTCTTCAAAGTAATCAAATCTGACTACAAGAGGAGTGATATTAAAAGAGTCTCCATCCACACCTGTGATGATGACCTCTTCTATCTTTAAATTAGATGCATATACTAATTCGTCTGCCATTATGCTACAGGAGTTGGATTATAAAAAGCATCTAAACTTTGTGAAGATCCAGCTGGAACGCTAGAATCTGATGCTGTTGGGGGAGATAGAGTTGCTGGAGCATTCTGTGCTGCTCCTGCAGTATTTAGAGCGACCAACTGTGCTGCCGCAGCTGCTCTTGGTTGTGGTTGCAATGATGATACTGTCTGGTCTGGATTAGTTTGTTGTGGAGGATTTAATGCGGGAGAAGGTGGAGTTGGAGACAATGTTGCCTCTGGTTTCGGTCCTGGTCCTACAGTTTCTTTTATTCTGTTACTAAATTCCTCAAAAGTAATCTGATTACCATTCGGATCAAAATATTTATCTTGTCCTCCACCAAAAAATCCTCTGCCACTCACGAAAGTTCCGACACCAGGAACTCTAACACTTTCTCCCGTTCCTTTATTGGTTCCAATCTTATCAATCTGTCCCAAGGAAGATCTTAAATCACCAGCAGTAATTTTAGGAGATGCGGCAGGGGTTTTTGGTTCTGCAGGAGGCTCTACAGGTTTAGGAGGATCCTTCAGATACACCTTACCTGCGATAAAGTTAGCAACAAACTGTTTGTATGCTTCTGGGTTGTTGCCATCAGATGCTGGTGCATATGCATTTACAATAGCAGCGAATGCCTCGTTAGGATCTTCATATGCATCCAAGTTCATGTAACCACTATGACTCTTGTCCCATAGTCTGACGAACTCTTTGACAGCATCCTCTCTTGATGCAAACTCTAGGAAGTTACCATCCAATCCTCTCATGTTGAATGGATTGTTTCCTTTTTCATGCTCACCCCATCCTGTTTCCATCGAAGCAATAGCAGCAGCAACTTCAGGGTGCTTTGCTCCAGCAGCAACAGCCATGTCATAAATTTCACTAGCAAACTCTCTCTGTTCTACACTTCCTTCCATGCCATCGCCTGAAGCGGTAGCAGGACTTGAACTTCCACCATTATTAGAATTAGAATTGTTAGAACTAGAAGACGAGCTAGAACTACTACCTCCCATACCAAGAGCTCTTTTAATCTGATTAATAAAAACTTTAAATCCAGTTTCTTTTTCTGACCTTTCTTTTATTACAGTAGAGTCTTTTTTATTAGATAAGATAGCAGCATCTTTTGCTTGAGATGCCATGTTACTAGACAGTCCAAACTTTTCAGCAATAGGTCTTTGAACTTGTGCTATCTCCGAAGCAATAGGATTATCTCCCCCAACCTCATTCATGTAGTCAGTAGTTGCTTTCAATGTGAATGCACCCACTGCTTTTGGTAGCAACTCTGCTACTTGCATCAGTGGTTGTTCATATTTTTTCTGGATAACACCAGAGGAATCAGGTAACTGCATTGGTGTAATACCAATGGACTTTGTTCCCATTTCATACTGACGTTGCGATGGTTTAGTTCTAGTCTTGCCATCAATAGCACTGGGTTGTCCTTGCGTGTAGTTATTATCGATGGGTTCAATAGTAACTCTCTCTTTACCATGCAACATGATTGGATAACCACTGTCAGGTCCATCCATAATGACACTACCATTTTGTGGTGCATCAGGTATTGTACCACGCTCAAATCCTGGCGGTTGATCACGATCATTTAGCATTTGTTCACGCCATTGTTCCTGCTGCTGGCGAGCATTCATCATCTGCCCAGAACTTGCCTCCGCACTCTCATCTTCTGGCGTCATGAGATTATCAGGTACGATTGTACTAGCAGCAATTCTCTTCTCTTCCATCTTGTCTTCTGCTACAGCATCTTCTTCTTTATCCACAGCACTCTTATGATACTGCGTCTGTGCATTGATTGCATCAGCAATTTGCTGTAACTTATCTTCTAATGTTCCAGTTCTCTCACTGATTTGAGACACAACGTCTCGATTCATTGTGCCAATGCTAGAAGCAAGACCAGAATTTTCTGATGCTGTTTTTGTGATAGAAGATGCTGTTGCTTCTAATGCTTTAGCAATTTCAGTAATAGATGCTAGTAACTGTTCTCTTGAAATCCTCTTTGATCCACCAGATATCTCTTCCGACACCTCTTCGGTTGGATCTTCTACAAGAGGTAAATCAGAACGAGGACGTAAGGCAGGGTCATCAATCAGTATGTCATTGATGCCTACCTTCTCTCTAAATCTTTGAAGAGATGATTTAGCTTTAAATTCTGCTTCGCCCTTTCCTTCTATCGCATCCCAAAACTTCCCCTCTTTTATGAGTCCGAAACGTTTACGAACAGAACCTAACTTCTCTTTCTGCTTACCAACAAAATCACCATAGAACTCTTGTCCTAGGGCAGCTTTAAAAAAATATCCTTTCTCAATCCCTGCTTCTTCTAGGGATGTTTGATTGTCTTCGGCAATTTGTTCTGCCCTTTGACGCTCATCTTGAGCTAATCTTCTAGCAGCAAGAACCTTTGAGATAATAGACCCCAAATGATCCTTACCAGGCATACTGGTATCATTAAAACCCTCGGTTGATGCTGCCATTTAATATGCCTCCCCCTGATATTTAGTACAGAGAATTGAGAACCATAGTTCTCGCAGCGGTGATACGTGTATGTGGTATTGCCTCGACACTGCTAGGTTCTGGTGCTTGTGGTTTCATTGGTGGTTGTTGATTGCCCACATTCATGATGATAATACTAGTTGCTTCTTGCTCCATCTCTTCATCATACATCAGAATATCAGGAGAATATTGTTTAGTCGCTGCAATCAATTCAGTAGTAGAAGATGCCGCATTATAAGCATCAAGCATATCAGACACTGGTTGGAAAGAAGCAACCAGGTTCTTCATAACTTTTTCCTTTCCTCTATCACCAACAATAATGCTTGTCGCTGTTGCTGGAGTGTCTCCACCCTTATAATACATTGCCTCACCTTCTTGAGGTGCTTGCCTACCATTCTCATCATATCTTCCATGTGCAACCGAAGCATTAGCACCAGAAACTTTAGCAGTAACACCAAAACCACCAGTGCGATACTTCATGTCTTCTGTTTTTAGAGGGAACTCAACTGCTGCACCTGGATAGTACGCACCACCAATCTGCAAGTCAATACCACCCTGCGATCCACCTGCTGTGTGTACTTCCTGCCCTCTTTTTATTTTCTTTTTAATATCTTCACCCGAATCACCTTCTCTCACCCACTCGTTAGATCTACCAATGTAGATAGTCTTCTTGCCCTGGAAAAATTTAACTACTTTCTCCGCAACTTTCCTGGCATCAGCATTTCCAGATGGGTCTGTGATATTACCATCCTTGTAACTTCCTGGAGCAATATGATAGTGAATGCCATACGATGCGCCAGAGTTACCCTGAATAAACTTACCATCACCACCAATTTCTCCACCGTTTCCACTATCGTCTGGAGATGCATCAGGATCACTAACATTTGTCTCCGTGTGTCCTTGCACACCAAACAATGTCATTAATTTTTGGAAGAAATTATTTGTTCCTGCCTGGTTCTCTAATTCTTTCAGAACCTTTTCATCTTCCGCACTCATCCGTACAGATTCTACATCAGGATCGCCCTTCTTCTCTGCTGATTTTACTGCTCTACCAACACCAGCATATGTACCACCAAGGTCTGGTCTAACTAGAGTAGGTGCCATACCAAATGTAGAACTTAACGTTGAGATTTCCTTCTGGATTTCTGGCATTGATCCACCAGAATATCTCATAAAACTTTGAGTAACTCCGAGAAGCATTCCAGCAACAGGAGAAACCATAGATGCTACTGGATCCACTGCTCCCAATAGAGGAGTTCCTGTTTCATAGTTGTTGGCACCAGTAACTTTGTCAGCGATACCACCACCCGCCATTCCACCAGCGATAGATCCAAGTATACCACCAATGACTCCGCCAATAGCAGCACCAGGTGCAGCACCAACACCACCAAAGAAAGCACCAATGGTGCCACCGACGACAGCACCTGACTTCGCACCAGCTGTTCCACCTGCTGCTGCACCTGCTAATCCAGCACCAACACCAGAGAGTGCCTGGAAATCATTCTGCCCTGACGCTTTCCTATCTGCATACTCAACACCAGCTAGGGCATACTTTAATGGTCCTGCTTTTGGTAGTCTATTTAATCCACGCCCAGCAGAAGTTATTCTTGTCGTTGCTGATCCTAATCTAGGAGCAAATCTATTGACAATCCTATTGCTAGCTCTACTTGTCAATCTACCAGGTGCTTTCTGTAGTCTTCTCGCTCTAGTGCGAAGTCTTCTCACTCTCCTAGGAAGTCTACGATATAATTTTCTTAAAAGTCTGTTCCTATAAAATCTTGCTATTCTATTTTGCCTTCCTCCACGTCTTCCACCTTGAGTAAGATCATCAAACCCCTCGGTGCCTGCAGCTTTACGAATCTGCTCAAGGTCTGCCTCTGCATTAGCAGTTTCTAAATCATCTGCTTGCTGTTCTGCTACCGCTGCTTGTGCTCGTAGTGCATCTAAAATAGCATCAAATTTACTTTCAAGTAGTCCATCATTAACTTGAATTTGATCTAGATACTGTACAGATACAGCAAGATTAGATCTCAACAGATCATTCTGATCAGTTAGTAACTTATTCGTGAGATCTAACTGACCCTGAATCTTTGTGAGATTTTCAGTTAAAGACTTTAGGATTCTATTGTTAGTTACACTAGTAGATTTCTTTGGTTCTTTCTTTTCTTTCTCGTAGTCAGTTCCTAGTTTCTGATTGACTGCAGCAAGTAATGTGGGTGGTAAGAGATTTACAATGTCAGTTAGGTCTTCCGTCTCTTGACCAATTTCTTTTATCTTTTCTTCCGCAACTTCAGATGCTTCCTCTAGATTGTCTTCTATTTCCTCTACAATCTCATCTTCTTCTGCCTGCGCCTCTTCTTCTACTACTGCTTGAGTAGTATCATTAATTTCTTTCTCTGGTGTGAGGTATTGTTCTACCAACCAATTCTGAAACTTCGAGAGTGCGTCATAGAAATCTACAAATCCTACACCACTCTCATTGAACTGCGGATACCCTCGGTCATCCTTCTGCATATTACTAATGAGAAGGTCTGCATCAGGACCAGAAAGTTTCACCGTGGAAACATAACTTCCACCGCCAGGTTTTGTTTGACCTGTTAGTTTCCACCATAGTTCTTTCCAAGTGGTGCTAGTGTTTGGCACACCACCAGGACGACCTTTCCCATACCAAGGTTGGTCGGGATCCATTACTTCATAAGGTGGTTCTATGTTGAAGTTCATAGAGCGGTCTTTCTAGATGCCTCTTGTTTCTTTTTCTCTTCTTGAATATGTTGAATCAATAGGGAGGTGTATACTTCACGTTCCCAAGGCATCATGTTTTCTATTTCTGTCAAAGAGTATTTATGGTACTGCATCAAGGCAAAGTTAGTCTTGTAGTAGCCCTCCAGACTATTCTGAAAGACCGCTATGCGAAAAAAGATTGCAGTCCCTCAATAGTATAGTTACATTCGTTACCAGTGTTGGGATTGATCACTGTGAATGAGTGCGAAAGTTTAGGCATAGTCTCATAGAACTTTTGGATTGCCTCGAACTGTTTAGTTGTCAAACCCTCAACAAACTCACGGAACTCTTTCTTACTTGTGGTAGAAGAGTCATACACATCCTCACCTTGGAAGATCTGATCAATGTGTTCAGCAATAAACGCAAACACTTCATCAGTTCCAACATTCTTATCCAAGAACTGCGACTCAATAAACCTATCCATACTAGGATACTTCATGACGATACCTGTCTCACCGTCAAGCATAATCTTATTAGTATGCCCTTCTGGTTTTTCTACCTCAACGTCATCAATATTAATACGTGCCACGGTAGTTGTTTCCTTATCATCTGTGCAGGTAACAGTCATCTCAATGACCTCACCAACAGCAGCGGAACGAATCTTGAGGAACAAATATTCTAGATCAAACGATGGCAACTGATCAATTTTAATCCTAGAAATCACACAAGCCTTCAGTGTATTTTTTACAGCAGTAACAATCTCTTTCTCGTCTTCAGACTCTAAAGCAAGGAGCAGTAGCTTCTCTTCTTTAACAAGGAATGGTCTATACTTTACCGTCTTGCCTGTTGATGGGAGAGTTAATTCGTACTGGGGTACACCAAGTTTAGGTAATGCCATGAATGTTTAATTCAAATCGTATATTTATTTAGTTCGACTTTTTGACCTAATTTTTGGCGGGAAAAATTTTTCGGAATTCTGGTAATCAAAAAGTAAATTTCGTTTCAACTAAACAGATCGGACACCCCTTCCAAGTTAACACCTTGATACTTCCTGATGTCATTGAACACAACAGTATGCTTGGAGTATTGGAAGTTGACTGTGAACTTCGTGATCTGCGAGGTTCCATACGACAAAGGCACAGTGTCTAGAGAGTATGGATAGATGTCCTGTAAAATATACATCATAGATCCTCTCTCATTAGGAGCACTAGGACCCTTTTCAGTCTTCGTGATCCTACACGTAGCAAGATACTCTTTAGGATACCTCACTCTAACTTCTCTTTGTAGAGCCGACGGTGTTTGTTGTTTAAGAGTGTCAAGTTTTTGATATGCAATTGCTCGCTCTTTCTCCCTACCTGATCCATCAAAGATAAAGTTATGCCATGCAGTAAAAATTTTTATCGGAGTAGAGTTAGCATCAACCATCCACGACAGAGAAAGATCACTGTAAAATTTTGCGTATGGATAATTGATTTGGTTTTCACCCAGGTATCTACCCTGTAGTTGTCCTGTTGCTGACTGTACGTTAGGAAGTTGTGCCTCATCACAGAGGATCTTCAGCATGTCTGTATCAGCAGCGCCAGGATTGTAATAAACCTTCAGTGTATCTAAAAGTGTTGCCTTATCTTTGAGAGATCCATCCTTTGGACCATCGTCATCAATTACCTGTGGGAACTCAAACTCAACATCATATCCATTTGTCATCGACATCCCACCATGGGATGCGATTGCGGACATAAAATTTTGTAGTGATTTACTCATCTAAATAGATACGGAAGGTGTGCGGAAACATTATGCCTTACTCTGGAAAATATAAACCAGCCTACCCACGGAAGTACAAGGGCAATCCCACTAATATTATTTATCGTAGTTTGTGGGAACGTAAGTTCATGGACTTCTGTGATCATAATGGAAGCATCATTGAATGGGGTAGTGAGGAAGTAATCATTCCTTACAGATGCCCTACTGATGGGAGAGTCCACAGATACTATCCCGACTTCTACATCAAAGTCAGATCAAAAGCTGGCGTGGTAGCAAAGTACCTAGTCGAAGTGAAACCAAAGAAACAGACACAAAAACCGAATGAGAAACCAAAACGAAAGACAGCTGCTTGGAAGAAAGAAGTTCTAACTTACCTTAAGAATCGCGCCAAATGGGAAGCGGCGGAGGACTTCTGTGAGGACAGGCAGATGAAATTTATTATCCTCACCGAAGATCACCTAGGGATAAAGAACAATGGCAAGAAGAAACGCTAAAGGATTCGGCACAACGAATAACTATATCACTATCTTTGAGAAAGTTAGTGATGCTACAGGTGGAGACAAGAAGACACTCTCTTGGTATAAAAGAGCAGTAAAAGATCTAGCATCAACATACAAGGCAACACCAGAAAAACTATTGCGTCAAGAAAAGAGAGATGCAAGAGACCAAGCGCAAGATGAAAATCTATTGCGAATGAAAGTAAGAGAGGGACACCTTTACTTCTTTGAGTACAAGGCAATGTCAAAGTGGTTGCCATACTATGATAAGTTTCCACTAGTCTATGTTATCAAGCAAGATGGTGAAGGATTCTATGGTGCCAACCTACACTACATCACACCAAAGAAACGTGTAAAAATTATACAAAAATTAGAACGTGGTCTCATTGATATGCCCAAAGCATTGGTGCATAAATACCTTTACAACCATTGCGAGAGTCAGTTCTTGGATCTCGCCATCGATGAGTGGGAAACTTCCATCTTCTTACCAGTCGAAGACTTTATCATGACCAGAGGATCAGGTAAACTACCATACGATAGAGAATTAGTATGGAAGGAAACCGAATCCAAATATTCAGATCGTATAAAAGCACAACGAATCATCAAAGGATATGGTAAACAATCAGACAAGGAGATGGTGAAGTAATGTTTATTCCTGCAAGTCCAACAGGATTAGGACCTGAACTAGGTGGAGATGCGCTGATAGCAAGACCAGATCTAGAGAATCCAGGGGGAGATCAAGGGACAATTTCTGTATCGTTTTCTCCACAAGAATCTGGTGTCACTGCAGGAAAAGGTGGTGCATTGAGATATCCTAGTGATGTTTGGGTTACTAAAGAAACAGACTACGTAACTTTTGCTTTCTACGATTACAAACCTCCATTCCAAGCAAAAGCTGGTGGCAACGCTGGCGATGGTGGAAATTTAGGAGCATCCTATGCACAATACAATGCATCGGTTACACTGGGTGGAGAAGGAGGATTAAAAAAAGCAGAAGGGTACACCGATATTGTTCTGTACATGCCTGAAGATATTCAGGGGCAGTACGGAGCAAAGTGGGGCGGCGCTGGGTTCGGTGCTGTCTTCCAAGAGTTAGCCCAAGCAGTTGCTAGTGGTGGTGTTCCAAACCTATCATCTGCTGTCAATAGAGCGTTGGGATCAATCCAAATCCAAGGTTATAAGACAGCAGTAGATGCACTAAACAAAGGATTGAATGCAAACGTCAATGTAAACCAGTTGATGTCTGGTGTTAGTGGAACCATCATCAACCCAAACGTTGAGATGATGTATGAATCTCCAGAGTTGAGAACATTCAACATGAAGTTCAAGATGCAAGCAAGGAGTAAGAGAGAATCACAATACATCAAAACGATCTGCAACATGTTTAAAAAAGCAATGCTTCCTTCTTATGGAGGACAAGCATTCGCTGGTCTTACAGAAAATACTTCCGCGTTGCTAACTGTACCTAAAGTTTGTCAAGTGAACTTCATGACTGGGAACAAACTTAATGAATTTGTACCACAATACAAAGCATGTGCTATCACAGCAGTCAATATAAACTTCACTCCTGATGGTGCGTGGGCAGCATATGAAAGAGGAGCACCAGTAGCAACCGAGTTGTCAGTTCAATTCAAAGAACTCAAACTTATCTTTGCTAACGAAATTGATGTCAACTCTGAAAACGGAACCTTCTAATGTATTTCAAATTACTACCAGACATCAACTATGATGTCAAACCAGTCAGTTATCCATTCACTTCTTCCGACTTTGTAATTGCAAAGAATTTCTTCAGAAGATTTGAGTTAGATCCTGATGTGTATGACTATGCATTGTACTACAACAAATATGCAGTGGGTGAAGGTGAAAGACTTGATCAAGTATCAAAGAAAGCTTACGGAAGATCAGACTACGATTGGATCATTGTTCTTGTCAACAATCTAATCAATCCAACATTTGACTGGCCACTATCAGAAAGT
>Ga0213860_10000932_pt1 | contig 11848 bp, 10 predicted proteins | sample PICome_3_FD_160118 | JGI IMG/M metagenome (GOLD analysis project Ga0213860, IMG submission 160118) | Coastal seawater microbial communities near Pivers Island, North Carolina, United States - PICO550 | ecosystem: Environmental > Aquatic > Marine > Coastal | place: USA: North Carolina...
AAAGCTCTACCAACGTCACCATTGGCAATCACCATAGAGTCATCACTACTCGTGAATAGTAAAGCACCCCGTCCAGAAACCTGTGAGATTGATCCATTGGCACCGAATGTAATGTAGTCGTGTTGTTGATTAGTTGGATTATCTGGTATTGTAGTATTATCTGGAAATACAATCTTTCCGTTTTGTCCAGCAGTTAAAGTTCCTGTAAAAGTATCATTAGAATCAGACCTTAGGAACTGGGAAGCTTGAACACCATCAACAGTATCAGCATCAAGACCAGAACCTGAACCATCATTACCTGCGTGCCAAATATTATTTCCGTCATATTGAAGTAGTGAACTGGAACCCCCGATTCTGAATGCTTTATAACCTGCAGTAGCTCCTGCAGTACCAGCTGCCGTAGCACTGTATATATCCAGAATGCCTCCACTATTTCTAAAGACAAAACCCCAACTATTATCATTTGTATGTCTCCAGGCGCTACTATAGTATTCGAGACCAACTCCCCAGTAGTGTCCATTTGAACTATTTGACCTAATAGTTAGTTGCCCACCATCATACTCATCGGTAGTGTTAGACCTTAAGAAACCTGCACTACTAATACCATCAAGTAAGTCAGCATCAAGTCCAGAACCAGCACCATCGTTACCTGAGTGCCAAACCTTATTAGATGTACTATTACCGGCATAGATATCACCTCTGACATATAATTTACCAGTGTCTCCTGTTAATGACATTAGACATTCGTCATTATGGTTTTCCCATAACTGTCCAGAACCACTAGAGTCATACGAACGATATCGTATGTGAAATGAAGTTCTTCCGTCTATAGATGTACAAGCTGTACCACCGTCAGATGCTTTACCTGCTCCCGACTGTCCCATATAATGGACCCAGTTAGTATCAGTTGAATTCCAAAAATATATACCTTTACTATTTCCACCATCAGTTGAATTTTGAATCTCTATCTTGGCACCACCATCATTAGAAAAGAATCCTCCTACTGATAAGTTTCCACTAGTAGAATCATTAGCATCAGACCTTAAGAAACTTCCAGACTGAAGGCCATCAAGTAAGTCAGCGTCAAGACCAGAACCTGAACCGTCGTTACCATCAGTCCAAACCTTTTTCCAAGCAGTACCAGTATCAGTACTATAAGTAAGTGTTCTAAGGTAAAGATTATCTTCCTGAATATCCCAAGCAAATTGAGATGCTCTAGATCCATCATAGTCTAAGTGCAATAAAGTTCCAAATTCATTTACTTGTGCATCTGCAGGTCTTCCATTAGTACCATTATTCCACCTATAATTTGAGGATTGAGATCCAAGAGTCAGCATTGAACCGAGAACTGATCCTGTCTGAGACCTGATTAATCCTGAAAGTTGAACACCATCAACAGTATCAGCGTCTAACCCAGACCCAGAACCGTCGTTACCAGCGTGCCAGATGGTATTATATGCTCCACCAGTTCTAACAGTAAGTGAACTTAGGTCTGTACCATTATAACCTGTAATACGAATGTTGCCCGAACTTGTCGTTTGTCCTGATCCATTTGCCCCTGACTGGATATACAAATAACCACCAGAAAGTATAAATCTTGATGCTGTCGTGTTATCAGTTTCGTTAAAGATTATTTGTGGAACACTATTTGAAATGGTAAGAACACCACCAATAGTATCGTTCTGATCAGACCTTACGTAAGATGAACCCTGAACACCGTCAAGTAAGTCAGCATCAAGACCAGAACCAGAACCATCGTTACCTGCGTGCCAAACCTTATAACCACCAACTCTTAATTCAGCATTTAAATAGTTAGAACCATCACTCTCAAGTTCCATTTCTGGACCGCTAGTTCCACCAACAGTCCAAGTTAAATCCCCACCATCTGCTTGATAATACTGCCAATCAAATGTTGAGAAAGTAGTATTATCAAAGATTAATTTGTTGTTTCGGAATGTTATGTTTCCAGTTGCAATATCAGCAACATTAGACCTTAGGAACTGGGAAGCTTGAATACCATCAAGTAAGTCAGCGTCAAGACCATTTCCAGAACCTTCATCTGAAGTAGTCAGTATTCTAGAAGAATTGTAATAAGGAGCTTTATTAAATACCCATTTATCTCCAGTTGATGCATAAGTAATGGAAGCATTTGATCCATCGAGAGTAATCCCTCCACCATCTGAAGCTGAAGAATTTGCAGCACCAGAAGCAAGAACTATATTCTTATCATCAACAGTTACAGTGGTTGAGTTTACAGTTGTCGTTGTACCATCAATCTGCAAATCTCCTTTAATTACAACAGTTCCTGTATTATCGCCAACAACTGTTGGGTCAATAACAAAAGTTGCCGGTCCATTTATTTGATTTGCATAAAGAGAAGTTCCATCAAAAGTAAGATTTGTAGAACCCGCTGCAACATTAGAACTATTTTTATAAACAACTTGATTCGCTGACCCAGCTACTGGTCCTGTTGTACCTTGAGTACCTTGAACACCTTGGATACCTTGAGTTCCTTGAGTTCCCTGAACACCTTGGATACCTTGAGTTCCTTGAGTGCCTTGAGATCCTGTAGTTCCTTGAATACCTTGAGTACCTTGAGATCCTGTAGTTCCTTGAATACCCTGGATACCTTGAATACCTTGATTACCTTGAGATCCTGTAGTTCCTTGAATACCTTGAGTACCTTGAGATCCTGTAGTTCCTTGAATACCCTGGATACCTTGAATACCTTGAATACCTTGAGTACCTTGTTCTCCAGTTATTCCTTGAATACCCTGGATACCTTGAATACCTTGATTACCTTGAGATCCTGTAGTTCCTTGAATACCTTGAATACCTTGAGTACCTTGAGATCCTGTAGTTCCTTGAATACCCTGGATACCTTGAATACCTTGAGTACCTTGTTCTCCAGTTATTCCTTGAATACCCTGGATACCTTGAATACCTTGAGTACCTTGTTCTCCAGTTATTCCTTGAATACCTTGAGTACCTTGAGATCCTGTAGTTCCTTGAATACCCTGGATACCTTGAATACCTTGAGTACCTTGAGATCCTATAGTTCCTTGAATACCCTGGATACCTTGAATACCTTGAGTACCTTGAGATCCTATAGTTCCTTGAATACCCTGGATACCTTGAGTACCTTGAGATCCTGTAGTTCCTTGAATACCCTGGATACCTTGAGTACCTTGAGATCCTGTAGTTCCTTGAATACCTTGAGTACCTTGAGTACCTTGTTCTCCAGTTATTCCTTGAATACCCTGGATACCTTGAATACCTTGAGTACCTTGAGATCCTGTAGTTCCTTGAATACCTTGAGTACCTTGTTCTCCAGTTATTCCTTGAATACCTTGAGTACCTTGAGATCCTATAGTTCCTTGAATACCCTGGATACCTTGAGTACCTTGAGATCCAGAACCTCCAGAACCTCCAGAACCTCCAGAACCTCCGCTTTGAGTTATTTCTAAACCATTAAGAAAAAGTGATCTAGCACTAATAATTCCAGAATTTCCATCTATTGTTACACCAGTTCCTACATTAATAATATTATTAACACCATCAATGTATACAGATTCAGTTCCAATAGTCAGAGTTTCTGTAACTTGAGTATCACCATATACAAAAAGAGTATGATCATCTTGAACATCTGTACCAATTGCAACATTTGACAATGATGAAAGTGAATTGGATTCATATTCCCAAGGAATTTCTGCTCCAATCCATTTACCACTAGAACTATCATACTTAAGGAATTTATCACTTACTTTTGCACTATTCCTATCAACATCATCAAGAAACTCAAGACGTGTTTCTCCACCTCCACCAATAGATGCCATCTGCTGTTGGACTCTATTAATAAAAAGTTTATAATGTTCTTTAAGCTGATCAAAGGTTACAAAATTTTTATCTAGTGGAGTTAATGGATCTTTATTATCTGTAGATGGTGGTTCAGATAAAGAACTTTCATTTAGTATCCTCTCCTCATTAATATTATTAAAAACTTCTTCGAAGTGCTTTATCTTATTTTCTACTTTATGATTATTCTTTTCAATATTATCTTTAATACTTTCAATTTCTCCAGACCAATCAATTTGCTCTGGAATTTCTATTCCACCTAAATCGTTAGCAACTTTATCTACATTTTTACTAATAGATTTAGAAGTTTCTTTTAAATCTCTTGTGTATTTTTTAAGATTAGAAATATCCTTAAAAATATTCTTAATCTCTTTATCATAATACTTAACCTCAGGAAACTCTGGTATTTCAGGTATACTAGATTCTACTAATTTAATTTTTTCCTGAATTGATACAATCTGATCATCATAATACTTAACCTCAGGAAGTTCATTGATACTTCCTTTTATTTTATCAATATTACTAACAATATCATTTAATTCTTCATCATAATACTTAACTTCAGGAACTTCAGGAATAGACTCACGAATTGACTGAACTGCATTTCTTAAATCATCTAGATCAGATTCATAATGTCTAATTTCAGGAAGTTCAACAATATCATTCTTAACTTCTTCTATTTTGGAAAATATATTATCCTTAAGTTCTGATCCAGACAACTCAAGATTATTAATTTTATCTTCAATATCTTTTAATTCATTATCATAATACTTTACTTCTGGTATTTCTATAGAATTTATATTTTCTTTAATCTCTTTAATATCATCATCATAATATCTGACTTCAGGAATTACTATTGAATTTATATCTTCTCTAATATCATCAATTTCCTTATCATAAGATTTTTGCTCAGGTATACTTGAGGCAACATCTTCAATCTTATTATAAAGAATTTCAATAGGATCTTCTTCTATAACTTCTTCTTCTACTAAATTGTCATACTCTTCTACAACCTCTTCAACTTTAGGGTCAAGAAGATCTTTAGGGGAAACAAGTCTCTTATTATTTTTTTCTTCTTCAATCTTTTTGTTTTCTATCTCTATTAGACGATTTTTTTCATCCTCTTCATTCTTGAGAAGAAACTTTTTTAACTCTGAAGGAGATAATAATTTCTTATTCAACTTATCCACAATGACTAACTATTCTATATTTATTATAACATAGAAACAATAAAAAACCCAAGATAATTCTTGAGTTTTTAATCAACTAGACCAAAGTCTTCCTTCTGCTTTTCTCCTACGAGCAAGACCTGCTTCTACACTTGTTCCTGGATTACGATAAAGGAACATTGTTTGTGGAACTTCATCCCACATTTTCAACATAAGGACTCTAGTTATTTTACTGAATCCATAAGAACCGTAGAATCTTTGACCAAGATTATATGAAAAAGAAATAAGTGCTCCTCTCTGATTATCATTCATTTCATCCCAGTAAGGTATCTTAATCAAATGTGGAAGAAAGTCATTCTTTATTTGAGAAATTAAAAGATATTCAGCAGTTTCCTGAGAAATCTTTGTACCCAACTTGAAAGGGTTTCCGTTTGAATCTCTTGTGGACCCCCAACCGATTGTGATTGGGAGTCCTCCGGTAAGAGGGTCAGGATAAGCCTCCAATTCACAACCTTCAAATTCTTTAATTAAATTTACGCCAACCAAAGGAACTTCATCACAGTTTTTGATTGGCGATTCTACTTTTTTGAAGAGAATATCCTACCCCATCCACTCTTAGGTCCATCAATAGTCCATCTCTTTTCTAGAACAGATTTTTTGTACACTACATTATTTCCATTTATTACAGGTCCAGTATAGTCATCATTCAAAGAACCATAAGGATCATTACAAACATAATCACCACTAGAAGTCTTACCAATCACGACGACCATATGGCCACCAACAGGATTAGACAAACTACCTCTATGTAAAATGCCAATAACAACTGGGCGTTTATTAATAATTTCAGAATCAAGATCTGAGAAAGAAAGATTGTAACTAAACTTGCTATCGATACCGTATCCAGACAATACTCTTGTTTGAACATTATGATCTGTCGTATCACCGATTGCAAATACTTTTTGAATGTAGGCATTATCGCCTTGTACTCCCTTTAAAGTGCCTGGTTTAAAATATTCAAGACACATCGCACACGCAGAAGAATTACAAGTTCTTTGTGGATCCCTATAATTATCTGTCTGAGGATAAAAAGGAACTTTAAGAGTATAATATTTTTGTTCCGTATTAGCTCTATAAAGTCTAACCCAATTTGAAGAATCATCTAAAAGAGATGATGCAAATTTATCTATATCCTTTTCAAGTTGTTTAACAGCATTTAAGTGCTTTGGATTTTTATCATCGTAATATTTAAAAAAGTTATGCAAATTTATTTTCATTTTTTATTTGAGTTTGATATTTTAATTATAATAGAAGAAAATACAATCGCAAAATAAATTAAAGTTAGATAATAAAACATTATTAATATCTAAACTCTTCAATTTTATTCAAAATAATATTTAAATATTTATCAACAGCATCTTTACCAATTCCAAACTCTTCTTTATCATTTTTACACTTTAGTTTCAAAATAAAACATTTAATTTCATCTTTATTAAGTTGATTTTTAGACATAAAAAAAGAGGTTCTTTTATTATATAGAAGAACCTCTTTGATCAAAGCAAATTATCAGGATTTCAGAATACTCCGAAAAAAAGTTTTCCTGTTGTTAGATATGAAACTACTGCAGCAACAAATCCAATCATTGCAAATCTTCCATTAAGTACTTCAGCTTTTTCGTTGTGGGTTTGATAAACTTCGTTTTCCATTTTTTCAATTACCTCCGGGTCGATATACATTTGTGGTTCTTTTGCGAAAAGATTTTGTCTTCCGCCATCTTCAACAGTTGTAGTCATAATATGTTAAGTTCTACAACAATACTATATAGTAAAAATAAGAAGTTGTCAAGCATTATTTTGCAGACCTTCAGAAACTCTTCCCATATAAGGGTCGTACTCAGTAATTTGGTCAATAGTAATTTCATAACCTTTAGTTTCCCAAAAGTTTAAAATAGCATTATAACTATTCCTATGAAAAGTATCAATATGATCAGGATGAATTGTAGATCCTAGATCAAGTTTATACAATAAAAGAGGAGAAGAATATGTACATCCGGAGTTGTAAATTAAGTCGTCAGCAACAGCTCTTGGTTTAACTCCATTGTCAAGTTTATACTTATCTCCACGAATATGATTTTTTATAAGTTTTTCTGCGTGATGTCTAGTAATAACATAACAAGCAGTAGAAAACTCGTTTACAAATCTATTATGAATAGGAACTACAATATTACCAGGACATATAATTGCAATTTGAATAACATCCCAAGCATAAGGAGCTTTGGAAATAAAATCAGATAAAGAAAAATTCCAATACTTTACAGTTTCCAAATTGCAATCATCTTCCATAATAATTGCATACTTACTATCAGATGTATCCATCCAATGTTTAATTGCTTTAAGATGTGAAGTTGTACATCCTATTTCTCCAGAAGACATTCTTTCTGGATACCTACCTTTAAGAATATGACTTAAATCATCTTCACGTCCATCATAAGCAGAGATTCTAGTATAGTTTTCAATTTCCCAATATTCAAATTGTTCCTCCATATACTTTTTTCTTTCTAGATGATCATCTAGATTTAAGTAATAAATTGGAGGAATATTTCTTAACTTATATACTGATTTATTTTTATCCATTACAAAATCTCCCAACTAGAAGGATATAAATCTTTTGTATTTAGATGTGAATTATTGAGACCAAACCATTTAGAAGGACAAATAACTCTACCCGTATTTGCTAACCAAGCACCCCACCAAGAAAATGTAGAGTTTGCAATAATAAAATCAGAGCATTGAGTCATCATATACAAATCGTGATAGGGACCATTAGAAGTAGATACGATAAATCTATCATCGTCAAATATCTTTTGATTCATACACCAATCTGAATCATCACTAAAAACAATTACTTGACGATTTTTATCAAACTTACTAATTGCATTTTCGTAATATTCAATACTAAGATTATGATGATTACCAGAGTTAATTAAAAAATCACCTCTACGAATATGCAAAGCAATTGGATCATCATAAACATCTTCAATAATTTCATTACATTCATCAATTATTTGTTTTTTGAAAGTGAATTGTTTTCTAACTTCACTTTCACAATGTTTGAAATATTTTTCAGTTTGAAAAAATCCATAAAGAGTAAAATCAGATGATTCTCCTAGATTAAAAGCAGCTTCATTGAATGAAAATAATTTTTCTGCAAAAACATTCTTAGTATCAAGTGATCCAATACTATCTGGTTGTATATCGAAACAATCAAATAGTTCTATTCTTAAATTGTTTCCAAGTGAATCCTCTAAAACTTCATTATGATTTGGAATAGTAAAAGTAGATCCAATCTTTCTAGAAATTCCTAGAGTTGAAGCATACTGAAACATTTGATTTCCAAGTTGTCCCAGTTTACCGAGATAATTAAAAGCTACTGTCATAGTAAAATGATTTTAATAATTGTGCAGTTGTTAAAAAAGTACTAGTAGATGTTGACATTATATCAGACTTTGACAAAATAAGTAAATCAATTACGGCATCTTTTACACTTTGAGCATCACGCTCAACATTAAATGATAAATCTTTATTTCTTTCATCTTTAACAGATCCCTTAGAAACTCTCCATTCTAGAGAAGGATTTATTTTACTTGCATAAGATTTCTTTGGGAAAGTAAAAACATTTTTCAATTTTTTAAATTTATTTTCAATATCAATGCTATCAGAACAAATAAAGTGAATTCTACTACTACTTTCTATTTCTCTATAAATTTTATCAAAATTAATAGTTCCTTGAGGAAAATCAGTTGATCTTAAATGTACTCCAACATAATCTTCAAACTTTAAAAATTGATCAACAATATTATGATATTCTCTTTTAAATTTAATTTTTGAAATTAAATTTAAATCTAGATCGCTATAATTAGGAATTAAATTATTGTAGTAAAATAAATTATTCTTTTCTGATTTTCTATAATAAGAAACTATCTGATCAATAGAACTGAAAGAATATGGAGAGATGTTTTTAACCTTCCAAGATAATTGATTTTCGTGCATTACGAATTCAAATTTATCTAAATTTTTAGAATAGTCCTCAAGTCTCTCTGTAGTAAATAAAAACTGAGGTTCAAATATATCATAGTAAAATGCTCTACAGACGTTAGTAGATGGCCAAGAGATGACAGGAATGAACCCACCTCTTTCACATATATTCAAACCAACTACTAATGCGTTGAATCTATTTCCAAATCCACCATCACAGTGTATGTAAAGATTTTTCATTACAATTTTGCACAGATAATATCTTTAGGTACACAACCATCTTCATAGTAAATTTTATAATTATCATTAATATCAAAAATAGATTCTATTATACCTTCCTCATCAATAGTATGTCCCCAAGTAGTTCCACTTAAACCAAACAATCTACGATCATCAATTAGTAATGTATGATTTTTAATTGAAGTTTTTTGTATTTGTTCTAACTCAATTGGAAGAGGACACAAGTATTCTCCTTGAGGACCTTCATCCCAATGAGCATCTAACCAAAAAGTAGCAGGACCATCCAAAATTTTTAATGCTTCTGGAAATGTTTTTACAGTATCCCCTTCAAGAATAATAACTTTATTTTCTTCAATTTCTTTATAAAATCTTTTTTTTACAATTTTAACTTTTTTTGAATCTATTTCCATTGTAATAACTTTTTCAAATCCACAATCAAGTGCAAGTTGAACTGAATTTCCAATATTAGTTCCAGTTTCAACAAAATACTTATTTGGATATTTTTCTAAAACTTTTTTTGTTAATGATGACATCATTTCCACTTCCTATTAATAGTTTTCCAGCTTCAATCTGACCAGATCCTCTATAGTTTCCGGACATAGGAGCAAAAGTCAATTCTCCAATAAACAATGATTTATCAGTTGAATCTTCAATATTTATATTGTACATATCAACCCTAACATAATCAAATGGTTCACAAAGAATTTTGGCAATTTCTTTCATCCTTTCCCAATTTTTTGGTTTTTTAAACTCTTTTACAAGTTTAAAATTTAAATCAAAATGAAAATCATAGCAATTTCCATCCATATCAGTGCATACTTCATTAGTCTGACCAATGCTTCTATCTCTAATTACTTGACAAAATCTTGGTTCTCCAGCAGAGCAATGAAACTTATAATCTATTAGATTACTTCCTAGATACTCTTCAGTAAAACATTTATATTCAATATCTTTATAAAACCACTCACCTCTATAATACCCATCATAAACAGAATTTTTATATTTTTCTACAAGATTTAACTTATAATCTTCAACAACACCATCTTCAACAAAGGCAACCCCACCTGAATCATTATTTGACTTAATGAAGCAAGTCTGAGGGTGGTTTTCAAAATTTTCTACTTTACTAAAAAGTTCTTTAACATCATTTGCTACAACATAAACTTTAGGAACAAATCCTTCTCCAAGTTTTTCGTTAACATAATCTTTTACTTTTAATTTATCCGTACATTCATTTTTTAATGGAAGTCTTTCATTTTCCATAGACCACTGAAGTTTTTCATTAAAACTAACTCTTTCCATTAAGATCTCCTTTTATGATTTGAATAAACTATTTGTGGCATAATATCATTACCCCTAATCGTATTTGCTCTTCCTGGAAGAATTGATGGTTTAATTCCAAGTTGATGACAAACAAAAGGGAAACTAATTTGGTCTCTAGATGAAAACATACAAATCTGTTCCCACCACATCCACCCCATCCTTTGGGTCAATGAAGTGTTTCTCTGTACTCTCACTGGTAGTTCATATAAACTATTATTCTCAGGATAACCAATATCCCTATAAAAATCAAGTTGATCCTCTACTAAATTGGGATGATCATACTTAACATCAACTACAAGTTTTCCTTCTTGATATATACAATTTCTTTCTGGATGTTTAAAAACTGCAATATCACTATCAATAAGATACTCATCAATAACTTCAAAAGGATTCTTTTCAAGAATATGAGTAGAATCTACCCAGAAATAATAATCATATTCTGGTAGAAATGTAAATGGTAAAATCTTATATACTTTAGCATTCCTTCTATTTTTGTAAATGGGGTCGCTAGAAAAATCAATTACTGGATGAATTGTCCATTTATCGTTTGCTGTATTATTATCAACAAATGCGTGATAATCAACTCCTTCAAATGGTATTGGATCTAAAAGTTTATTAGATCCAATAGAAGATGTAACTACTGCTATTTTCATTTACTGTACTTTTTTTTACAATATTCAGATTCTCTCGATTGTAATTCTGCTTTATTTTTAATATTTGATGATATCTGATAATCACCAACTCTATTTGAGATTAGAACATCATTTAAAAATATTGGTTGTCCATACTTTTCATTCATCCCATAATAGAATTCACAATCCATAAAGGAAACAAGAGTTTCATCAAATCTATTGTCAACTTCTTTTCTAAAAGATAGTACAGATGGTGAGCTGATAGTATTTACTCCTTTAAGAAAATTATTATTCCAACTAGGATACATCTCCCAATAAAAAGAATGCCCATCATTTTTAGTATGATTGCATCCATTTACTAACCAAACTTTATCGCTATTAGCAAATTCATTATTAATTTTTTCTAATGACTCAGTGTCATAAAAGAAGTCGTCTTGAAACATAACTTTGATAATATCTCCCGAACAAATCTCAATTGCTTTGTTTGTGTTTGCAGGTCCATTACCTCTATCATTTTCATTCTTAGCATAAACAATCTCAAATTTGTCTTCAAATTGTTTGACTTCTTTTAGAACTTCATCATCTATACTGTGAT
>Ga0213860_10000934_pt1 | contig 11832 bp, 10 predicted proteins | sample PICome_3_FD_160118 | JGI IMG/M metagenome (GOLD analysis project Ga0213860, IMG submission 160118) | Coastal seawater microbial communities near Pivers Island, North Carolina, United States - PICO550 | ecosystem: Environmental > Aquatic > Marine > Coastal | place: USA: North Carolina...
GTATATCATCTATAACCAATGGTTCGTTCTTTTCTAAATAGTAATTCATCTGTACATCGTGAGTATTCTTCCAATCAAAAAAATGTAGTAGCTTCTTCTTATCATATGTATACACATTCTTTGTTGTCCAAATATTATCTATCTCATGTGGTTCTAAGTTAATTGTATCGGAATGCCTGAAAGGTAGGATGTATTCTTTAGAATTATCGGACATAGTTTTAATATACAATATACACAATCTAGTATCTATTGGATGTTTATTAAAATCACATTCGATAGGAATAGCTATAGAATCAAATTTATTGAATACCTTAGCAAACTTTGCGAACTCTTTTTTTGTTTCTACTATTACCAATTGTGTGCCTCAGCCCATAGTTTAGTTGTCATCGGATAAACCTCAAACATTAAATCTAATAGAACCTTAGCATATTCTTGTATCTCTATCTGTGATGTCTTTTCGTTTCTTAACTCAATAAAATTCATAACTGCTTGAAATGAAGCTGTCCAATATACTTCGGTGTATAATGTAAGTGGTAATATTGTACGAGCTTGTTCTTTAGCCATTCCTCTACTCAACATTTCTTTATAAGCAGATATACACTTCTGTTGTGTAGATTCCCATAACGATCGTGTATTACTCTGTAGTTCAATTAAACCATCACTTGCTTGTTTATTATCTTCACTTTGTTTTCTAAACTCAGTTGGTTCATAGAACTCATCATATTCTACATACCTACCACTTATCTCATTCCAAGCATGGTCTTTGGTAGAACTATTAGATGTAGTCTCAATACCAACAACGTGTTTATACCATTGTCTCATTACAAATTCAGGAGCCTTTATATGAAACTGAATCTGTAAGTGTCTGAATGGTGAGTAGTGTTTGTGCTTAGCGAGATAACGAACAAGTCTTTCGTCTGACTTATCGAACTTTGTTTTTCTTTTACCGAATGATACTCTAGCTGAATTGACGACTGTTAAATCATTTCCTAACGAATCAACAACCTCAATAAAGCCTTTGTCTAAAACTTTACTTTTCATATGTAACCTCTATTTGTATATAAGTATTATATATAAATCTCAAAATGTAAATTAATATGAGCTACTACCACCACCACTATTTCTTCTTGATTGTGATAATCTTCTTACAGCTTCTCTATTTACTTTCATACGACCAATACCTCTTTTTGAACCACGCCTTAAAGTTACATCTAATTCTTTAGTTACTGGCTCTTGAGTGTCTTGTTCGGGTGTTATTCCCAACCTATTTTGTATCTCCTCTCTAGTAGTCAACTTTTTAGTAGAACGATAATACTGATAATCAGGTAATAACTTACCTATGTTTGGTATAGTACGAGAAGCAATTAATATTTCTCTACGATTGTATTTAAACACTCTTCTTTTATTTCCTCCTATATACCAAAGTAATGATACATAATCATAAAGTGGTGATGTTTCAAAGTCATCAGCTGATACTTCAAAAGGTGAACTACTCTCATTTGTTTTCTTTGCAAAGTATCTTGTCATCCTACCAAAACTATAATCTTCTTCTGTAGGTAAAGTAACCTTAGACTCTAACTTTAAAGTTTCTTGTTTGTTTAATTGATTATAGTAAATGAAATCATCACTTTGTAAATCTGATTTAAATATTAATTTAGTTTGTTCATTATGTTCTCCACCGCTCATATAATAAACTTCTAAATCTTTTGTGTAATGAATATGATATAAATGACCTTTAGGAATGTATTTACCACGCTTAGTATAGAACTCTTTTTCTCCAGCTACTTGATTCTTTTCTACTCTAACTGTCTTTTCATGTATGTTAGAGATAGCAGGTGAAACCACATTAAGTTTCTTTTTTCTATCTTCTAATAGTTTTTCTAATTGAGGGTTCATTTACTTTCTCCTAATCACCTGAATAATTTGGGTTAAAACTTCCACGCCAGTAAATACTTCGTTGTGTCCTCATAAGATTTTTTGGTATTGGAGTGCTGGAATACAAAGTATTTTTAGTAGCTCTAGTTACACCTGTTCTATTTGGTTCTTCTATATATTGGTCCCAAAATCTTTGTCTAGTAGAAAAAGATAATCTTTCTCTTAGTAGAGTTTGTAAGTTACCATTACTATCCTTTTCAGAACCACCAGGTTTTCCATTTGCTTGTAAATACAATGGTCTCCAATCTTCTCTTATACTATAAAGAATCTCATTTTGTTCCTTTGTTCCTCTGTATGTAGATTTTAAATCTACAACTTCTTGCGTACCCGCAATTAAACTTGGTGGTAGTGATGCTTTTCTACGAACCTGAACTCTTATATTTTCATTTATATCTAGTACATTCTTTTCAACATTTATGAAGTCTATCTCTTTTTCCTCAACTACATCAGTCTCATATCTTTTCTTTTTTGGAACCTGACCAGTTTCGTTTGTTAATTCAGGAGATGGATGAACATAAATAATATTCTGTTTTTCTATTTTTTCTTTTTCACTCGTAGCTTCTGCTTCTGGTGGATTACCTACTACACGAGCAGATGGTTGACTTGCTGGAACTGTAGATTCTGGCTCAAGTGGATACTCTAATAAGTCTGTAGGGTTATCAGAAGCATCTTGACCTAAGTTATCAGGAGGATTTAGAAAATCTTCTTCGCTCATTATAGGCCCAATATCTAAAAGAGGTATATTAGGTGGAGTTGGTTCAGGCGTTATTTCTGGTTGTAACTCTATTTCTTGTTTAGCTATATTTTCAGGTATCGTAGAAGATATAGGTGGAGCAGTCCAATTTTCATCATCAAAATTATCAAAATCTAAATTATCTAATTCTTGGTCACCTACGATATCCTCTTCCTCTATTGGTATTGGTATATTTGGTCTGTTTACAGGAACTGGTATCTCTGTGAACTCTGGTATGTCGTCTCCAAAATCCAAATCCTCTAATTCTTGGTCACCTTCTATATCTTCTTCTTCTATCGGAACAGGAATAAATGGTTTTTCCACCTCTTCAGGAACAAAATCTTGTTTATTTTCTAAAGATTTTGGTTTGTCTACAGGAGTTTTAAACTCTAATTCTAAATCAGGTGGTAGTTTGTTCATAATCATTTGACTTCTAATTTCCGTAGTCCATCCTGAAATGTCCACTTTCTGAATTGTTCCCATAACTTTGAAATAAACAGCTGGAAAAGAAGGACCCTCTGCTGATAGTATGTTTGGATTCACAACTGTTAATGGTAATTTATATTTATTTTGGATATAGTCTGTGTGGATTATATCTCCAGGTAAAATTCCACCAACACCATCTACCTCTAAACCTAACTCAGCTGGTATTAACGAATTTGTATCAAATATAGCTATTTTGGAACTTGCATTTAGATAACTACTAACTGCTTTTTGAGCACCAGATAGTAAGACTAAATCATCACCATTTAATTTATAAAAAGGTTTTGAAACAGATTCTAACTTTTCTTTTCCTTCTTTAGTTACATATCTTAGTTTTTTAACTGGTTGACCTCCTACCTCTTCAGTTGCTATTTCAAAGTTTGATACAGTTTCATCTTCGGGAGTCTGTTCCTCTTCAGTATCACTTGCATTAGACTTATAAGTTCTCCAGTTGTAGGGTCCTTTGTCTAGTTTAGTTATAATACCTCTATCTTCTTGAATAGGTGAATTAGGATTCGCGTTTTCGCTTCCTACTTGACGAGATTCTATTACTGTAGGTTTTGTATCTTCTTCAGCATTTTCATTAGCTAATTGTCTAACTTTCAAATTTGCTGATTCTGAATCTTTGAAAAATTTGTCAGAGTAGGGATCGGAGTCACCCTCAACTTCATCTAAACGAAAAAGTTTATCATAATCAGTTGACTGTATATCACTTTCACCTTTCTTTTTATTAGCACCATAAAGAATAGAAATTTGCTGTGCAGTTGGTATCTTAAATTCTAAAGTCTGATTTTTAACGATACTTCCGATTTTAAATGAGGGAAAAGTGTATATTCCTGTTTCTTGTACTTTATGACTATTTTCAGCAAATTTTGTATACTCAGGATTCTTAGTGTTGGTGTCCGATTTGTCAATAACTTTTATATTTGTAGTATCAAATTGGTCTACTACAATATCAAAATTCCAAATATTATGAAAGTTATCATTCATAGCACTAAGTAACCTTTCAATAGCTATTTTAAAAGTTCCAGGCGGAGTAACATTATTCTGAGTGTTTCTTTTGGAATTAGTATCTTTTACTCCAAAGGCTTCTTGTATTTGTCTAATATTGATGAATATATTTCTCAACTTACCTTTACCAATACCATCTGAATCTTCTGAAAAATTTTTTTTATAAAATTTAAATTTGTCATTGGTTCCAAGTCTTAAAAAGTTAATAAAGAAACGATCTCTTTTACTGAGTTTGGAAGTGTATAAATCAAAGCTAGCATCCGCCGCTTTAATACCTTTTATCTGTTCAGGTTGAAAAACCTTTGTGTTATCAATGATGTGAAAATCAAAAGGATTTATACCATATAACATTCTTGAATTTCTTATTAACGTATCTGTTTTTAAAACATTACCTAATTTAGAAAGTTCTCGTAAGCTTACAATGTATTTTTTTTCTAATTCTGCAATCTGATTATCATCTAATCCAACTAGAGATATAGGAGCGTTTGTAGAGGTATCACTACCTATATCCAATACAGTATCTATACTTCTCATAGTCATTTTTATACCACTTCCATCTTCACTACCACCCTTAAATGACAAATATCTGTTTAGTATTTGGTCTTCAAACCAACCCCAAGTAACCATTATGTCTTCTCTACCTTTTCTTACCATATACAATATATTTGGATTCTCTTGATTATCAGCAGCGATACCATACTCTATTCTACCACTAAGGTCTCTTCCCTTTAGCCTACCGCTGTCATCAAAATATATGAGATTATTCTCGTTACTTAAAAGAGCCGCCTGGGAGTCAACTTTTCCTTTTCTACCACTTCTTGGTCTAACAGCAGGAGCGCCTAATACTTCAAAGAAAATAATATCTCTAAGATTTAGAATACAATTTATCATACTATCTGGTGGAGCAAATTTTGGTTTACTTTCAGAATTAGCTTTTCTTGTTCCCACCGAATTACCATCTAAATCTATTTCTTTATCTAATAAAAAAGAGCCCAACCCTTGTATTGTAGTTGTGCAATCAAAGCTACCATCTTCTCTAAGACTGTAATTAAAGTTCGTAACTTTACCACCCATAGCATCATAGTCACCATTTGACTCTAAAATATTTTTTTGAGGATTTGTGAATATTTCTTGATTTACCTTATAAAGTCCATTTTCGTCTTTAGTTATGTAAGGCTTTACATCTTGTTTACTAAAGTCATCTAAATTAGCATTAGTCCATCCCCAATCAACAACCACCGTTTTACCAACAGATAAAAAGTAAGGAGTTAATCTATTCAAGTCTTGTATTGAGCCTACAGTCCAGTTTACTACACATTCTCTTACTGCTTTGTAACCACCTTTATATTCAACAGATATATCTTTTATTCCTGCAACACCTTTAATACCAGATGACTCAGAATATTTGTAGACATTATAAAAACCAAATTTTATTTCTCCATTTTCCTGTTCTCCTCCTGAGATAACTATATTAGGAACTTCGGATTTGTTTGAACACATTCTTACAAAAACAGTTCTTGTAGCTATATCATTCATAGTTAGACTATCTTTAACAGACTCTTGATTAGCTGAACGATTTTCTCTAGCTAAAGCTCTTTCTCTAGCTTTTAATTTTTCTTGAATATTTTTTGCTATAAACTTTGTAAACATTTTTTTAATTTGAGTTGGTTATTGATTCTAATATATCATCTATCTCTGTTGGTATTCTAAGTTTCTTTTCAGGATTTGGAGAGATTTTACCATTACTAATTTCATTGGCCTTAGCTATAATCCACCAAAGATTTGAATCTTCATAATACCTATGTGCTAATGTATCAAATCTGTCTCCATATAAAGGGTAAACAAAGATGTCTGTATCTTTTATTGGAATATTAGGTATTATTCTTGGTTTGTAATATCTAATGTCATTTTCGTCTTTTTTAATTTTATTGCTTTTATATCTCATAATTTATTTTCCAAGTATGTTTAAGATATTAGATTGAGCACAGCGTCAAGTCCACTTCTATTTTCTAAACTATTGACTTCTTTGACCGAATCTTGGTTTTAGTCATAGTGTTTTCCTGTGGTAGCAGGCACATAATTTCCAATATGTCTAAATTCACAAGCTGCTTTAATAAAGTGTGGAAATTGTAATTTATCATCTATCTCCCAAGTAGATTGTTCTTCAACTGTAATTGTTAAAGAACTAAGTATACCAGGAGTATCAACAAACATATCACCTATAGTTAACTCAACAAATGGTGTAACCATTCTATTCTGTGATGTGTAAGATGGATAACATAAACCAACTAAATAATTTAATTTGTCCATAAGTATAGGAAGTTCTTGTTTTGTTTTTGGATATAAACTAAAAGTAAAAGATATATTTCTATCTACACCTTGATAAGTAAAAACTTTATCTGGTCTACCTATATATCTTTCTTCTCCATATTCAGGACTTAATGTGTCTGTAATACCTTCTAATATAGCTCTAAATATTAACCACTTATTATTAACTATGTCTCTGAATCTAAACTTTATAAAATCAGATTCTACATCTATTTCAGCAGCTGGAAAGCTTTTTGAGTTATTAGCATTGGAACCATATGGTATCATATTAATTTTATCTACATTAGGAGAATCTATGTCTCCTTTTAATTTACCTAAAACATCATTTTCTTTTATCTGTTCATTTGTGTTATAAACACCAGTCCCTTTACTTATGTCTCTTCCTCTACTTCTTGCTGATTCTTCAGATGGGTAGAATACATTATCATTTATCTCTTTTGGTGTAATTAAATCATCTAGTCCTAACTTTTCATAAGAAAATCCTTTATTCAATTGTGCGTAAGAAAGAGTTGAATGTTTTTTAATTAACCCACCAGATTCTGTCTCTGATACTGCAGTCTTTTTATTAAAAGTACCACCTGGTTTTTCAGTAGCTTTATTTAAATCAGACTCTGCTAAATCAATATCTCCTTGAAAAGAAATAGAACCTTTTTCAATTTTTTTCGGCGCTGAAGATGGGAAAGGTGAGTATCTATTAGGATTAGATAAAGCAAAAACTGACTTATCAATAGTTCCTTGAATTGTTTCTATAGCTTTATCTATTTTTTTGTTAATAAAATTATCAATCAGACTGATGCCCGTATTTAGTTTTATAGAGTCTGTCTGTATTTTAGTAGCTATATCTATACCAAAAGCCTCACTTTGAAAACGTAATCTACCTTTTGGTAATCCTGTATTATCAACTCCTGTAACTTTTAGTGCATCTTCATAACTAAGTGATGGTATGTGTCTTGGAATATGTATTCCAGTATCAGAAAGTATTGATAATGGATTATATATTTTAGTTTCTATGGTTGGATTTAGAGCCTGTAGAAGAAATTGTTTTCCTATAAAACCAGCACCCTTTGGTGTTGCGATAAACTTTCCTATTCTTATTTTATCATTACCTATTCTACTAAGTAAACCTGTAAAAGTTGGAGCTCCTCTTACAAAATCTCCAAGAATATTATCTCCTACGTTACCTAGTCCTCCTGTAAATTTTTGTATTTTTTCTAAGATAGTGTCTTTAGCATCAAAATTAACACTATCGAATCCCCATTGATTACCAGTCTCTCTGAGAATAAATGGATGTGTAAATCCAATAAAGTTGTTTGGGTCTGCAACTTCACCGAATGTTTTTGTAATCGGTTTTCCCGTATTACTTATACCAGCAGGAACATTTTTAAATGTACCATCTTTAAACTCAAATAAATCTTTTATGTAATCACTAGCACCATATTTAGATAATGTAGTTTCAACAGAAAAAGGTTTTATAAATCTATCATTAAGAGATTCACCTTCAGCCTGTCTGAAAGCCTCTTTCTTGACTATAAGAGTTTTTGAACCAGCACCTAGTGGTGTAGATAAAGAAAATTGACTATTGTATTCAGCTATCGGTGTAGTCATAAAATCTGATAAGAATTGTGGTTGAACTCTTTTCGATTGATTATCATTAGGTAATATGTGACTTGTTTTAGATATACCAACTCCCTCTGCTTCTGAATATTCACCTTGTGTCCCATAAGCAATTCTCAATTTATTAGTATTTATCCTCAACCCACTATTAGGAGCTAGTATAGTAGCTTGACTTTGATACTGATTTGGTAGAGAGTTATTTTCTCTAACATCTTTCATAAACTTATTGTACTTACTCTCTAAATTAGTCTTAGGTGTAAAACCATTAGCACCAGCAGAATTATTAGGAAAAAAGTCTACACCTTTCTCTATCTGACTGTCTAATCCATCGTACTGAGATTGTCCTTTGAAATTAGATAAATCTGATACTAAATCTTTTAAAGCCACTTCTTATCTCCTATGAACTTAATGCTAAATCACCAACTTTATTTGTTAGTCTGTTCATTAATGTTGCGTTTTGTTCTAATATCTGTTTTAGTAACTTATTACTTTCTCTTCCACCAAATTGTGAACCAGCTATAGTCTCACCTCTATGAACTACAGCTAAACCTGTTTGTCTGACTACACCACCTGTCTGCATTCTTGGAGCACCACCTAAGTTGATACTTTGACCAGCTGATAGTCTACCTAAATCAGATAAACTAACTCCACCTAAAGCTCTTCCTAAAGCCTGTCTTTGAATAAAATCTAAAGATTCAAATTGTGCATGACCACCAACCAACCTTACTAACTCTTTTTGTAATCCCTCTAAATCATTTGTAAGAGCTAATTGTCTAGCTTTGTCTAAGTTAATCTGTCTACCTAACAATAGAGATGCTTGCAACTCAGCTTCGATTGATGATTCAAAATCTAATAAGTTTTCAGCTATACTAACCACTTTATCTAAATTCAAACCTAACTTAGCAGCCTGAACAGCAGCTCTAGCTATATTATCACCACCATCTTTAGCAAAACCAGCAAATGCTTCTGTACTACTAGCTATATCATTTAATACCCTAGCAGGTGCAACTCCTTCAGCTCTAGCAAGTTCACCAACAGAACTTATTAAATTCAAGTTGGTTTCTATTGAAGCACCACTTATAGCTTGCATTTGTTTTAGTAACTTACCAGCATTATCTCCACTTAAACCAAACTGACCTGTTATCGAACCTAACTGAGCTGATACTCTAGCACTTACGACATCTAAAGAACCAAACTCATCTACTAATGAAGTTACAGCAGCCTGCGCTTGGTCTGCACTACCACCAAAGGCTGTAGCAGAAGCTGCAGCTAATGACATATTACCAGCAAGTCTTGTTGACTGAACTACTGTCGTTCCTAAATCTTGTCTTACCTCTTTTATTTTTAGTGCAAAAGCACCCACAGCTGCTACTAATCCAGCTATACTTAAATCTATACCAATTAGAGATTCTACTATACCACCAAATCCATCTTTTAACGCAGCTGCTCCTTTTATTTGAGATTCTAAACCTTTACCACCATTTTGTAAAATTCTTCCGAAGTCTTTAGCCGCATCATTTAAATCTCCAAAATCTTCTTCTGCTATCTCTTGTAAAGCTGATGCAAAGTCTTTAGTACCATCCGTTACATCTGCCATCAATCCTGTTAACTTTGTAGCACTACTTATTTGTTCTTTACTACCCTTTTTCTTTACATCTTCTAATGCAGCTATTTGGGATTCCAAACCAAGTTTTTTATTTAATACTCCTAAAGATCCTTTTTGTAGTCTTTCTATTTGTCTGTCTAAACTTAAAGCATCAGAAGTAGATCTAAAGCTTTTACTTAGTAATTCATTATATCTTTCACGAGTTTTATTCTGAATATTTACGCCATCATTAATTTTCTTTTCGATGGCTTCAATTTCTTTTAGTATTCGTAGTCGCTCTCTGCTTGATTCAGCCATTTCTTACCCTTATTATTTACCTAATTTTTTTTGAAGTTTAGCAAAAGATTTATCTAATCTTTTTAGATCTTGTTCAAGTGAGGGATTGCTTTTTAACATATCTTTAGCATATTTATTTAGTTTTTTCTCTTTCCATTTTTCGAAAAACTTAAATATCAAACCTTCTCTTTTAGCCATTTCTATTCTCCGTAAGATTTTTTTGTGTGGAATTATTCAATAATAAATATCAAAATAATCATTTTTTGTATTAAGGAATGGTTGATTTATTTCTCTGTTGAGCTTTCTTAATCTCTTCAGCTTCATCCTTAAAATGTTTTTGTAATCTCTTAAAATAGAATGTACGAAGATATATAGGCATGTTATATACCTCTGAAAAAGAGAACATACCTTGTGAGTTGAAACTTATTTGGAAAAGTTGTTCGTGTAATTCTTTTTTATATGTTAGCGGCAGGCCAAAGAAATGTAACGGTCATCGGGACCGTAAACTCCTTTTCTTCTCCATCCACATCTGTATATGTTGATGTCATATCTACATCAGGCATAATACCAGAAACATAAGTTCTGAAAGCGATTGAATCTCTTGATAAGAACTCATTATCCACGAAACTATTTATACTAGCTCTTTTAGTATCACCATCTATTGAAATGATTTGGTGTTTTAGTCTTGTAGTTAGTTCGTATCCGATACCATCTATTTTCTGATAACCTTTTACTTCTTCTTCAATAGCCTTCTCATCACCCGATGTAAGTAATTTAAAAGTTAATTTTCTTTTTGTAGCGGGTAGTTCAAACTCAAACTCATTTACTCCGTTTGTAACTATACTCTCATCTAACTCAATATCTTTTAATGTGGTTAAATCTACTTCTATCTTTCTACCACCTATTTCTACTTCATATTCTTTACCATACGCAAGTATTCTTGATGCGATTAAGATAGAGTTTTTGTCTCCAATAAGTAAATCATCTACTTTGATTGATTTATCTACTATTAATGACTCTAACAATTTCTCAACAACCATACCTTGTTTAATAAGATTAGCAGATGTTAAGATATCTTCTTCTCTAGCCGTCATATACTTGATTTCTATTTTACCAGTTGATAGGGGACTACCTTCTGGATATAGTAAACCCTTAGACGGCAAATCCACTACTTCCGTAGGGAATTTGACTTCAGCCATATTTGACTCCTATGATTTAGTTTAGAACTATAACTATTTTTTACCGAATTTTTCGGCAGCTGTAACACCCAATCCAACGACTGAAATGTACATAAAGCATTCTAATATCTTATCCTTAACTTCGAATGCAGAAAAGGTATCAGCACCCCAACTACAAATCAACATAAAGAATGCCATAAAACCGACAAATCTTTTACTAGAGATTTTAGCATCGCTAGAAAGCATTTCTCTGAAAAAATTCATATTAACTCCTCTTAGAATTGTAAGATAGCGTAATCGTATCTTAGTGTAAGTGTAATGTCATTAGGTTCGTTGGTTTCAAAATTCATGTCACCAAAGTTAGCAGATTGAATCATAGCACCTTTTAGTGTCCATTCTTCAACTTTATCACCAACAGGTCCTAAAACATTAAATGTAACATCTTTCTTATAGAAGTCTGAGTATCCATCTCTACCTGTAACAGACTCTTTGTGTAAACGAACCCACTCCATAACTGCCTGTGCACCTGATGGTACAATAGGATCGTAAAGAGTGATTTCCAATGGTTCCCAAGAACCTTTTCCTTTTACATATCTTTTAACATTGATATGATTTAATTCGATTTCTTCGAATGTGATAGCTGGTCTAGCAGCTGCTATTATTAAATA
>Ga0213860_10000936_pt1 | contig 11826 bp, 6 predicted proteins | sample PICome_3_FD_160118 | JGI IMG/M metagenome (GOLD analysis project Ga0213860, IMG submission 160118) | Coastal seawater microbial communities near Pivers Island, North Carolina, United States - PICO550 | ecosystem: Environmental > Aquatic > Marine > Coastal | place: USA: North Carolina | collected...
AACGCGGCCCCCACTTTGAAAACGGCGCACTTGGTCCCGGCCGTGGTGATGCCGGCCGTGAGTGTGGCCGTGACGTCCGGAATCAGCTGGATGTCCCCGGCGGCGTCCTCACACAGTCGGATGGTCACGGAGCTGGCGCTGGTGGCGCTGGTCAGGACCACCTGGATGGTGTCCACAATCCCGAAAAAATTCGCGCCGTCCTTCTGGAACGCCGGAAGGTACGACGTCAGGTCGTGGGCGTGCACGTCGTTGACATCGAACGACGTTCCCAGGGCCTGGGTTCCCGTCACGGGGTTGTTGTGAAGGAAGCGGGTGATACGTGTGGGCATGGTGGCCCCTCCTCATCGTGGACTGGCTGCCGCTTCCATCCTACTCCCCGTCCGCTCCTTTTGCCAATGTTTCCGCGGCCTTAGTGGACCGGAACTCCGGGGAAGCGGGCGCGACTTCCACGGGAAGCGCGGCCGCTGCTACGCCGGGCGCCCCACGGGGGAGGATGGCATCCGCGAACACACGCTGGGACGGAACGAGAGCCGACGAGAGCCGCAGACCCGTCTCCGCCATGTCCGGCGTGATGGCCCGGAGGGCCTGGACGTTCCGCAGTCCGCGGCCGGATGGCTTCACCACATAGAACCCGTCCGCGCCGTCGGTGCTTTCCCCTCCCTTCACCTTGATGTAGGGCACACCCTCCGGAGGCTGTTGCGCCCACAGTCGGGGGTCGTCCACTAACTCGTTGGAATCATTCAAGGTTTGCAGGGCCAGACCTTCCGGAGGTGGCTGGTACTGTGGGTCCAGTAGGCTGTGGATACCGCTGTACCAGCCGGCGGCCCTGTCGGGGTCCAGTGCGTCCGCAGCCAGCAGCATGGCGAAGAAGACCTGTTCATCAGATAGTTCCGCCATCTCCACGTTTCCGGGGTCGTAGTTCCCGGCCTCGTCCAATCCCCCGATGATGTCCAGGACGCCCAGGACCTTGTCCACCATGTCCTCCGCTACCTGGGCGCCCGTCTCCCCCACACGCTCCCCGATATACTGGGACCCATCGCCCCATCCCCGGCCGATGGCTTCGACCAGGTTGGCGGCCACGTAGTTCACGGCGCTGGCCGTGGTCAGTGCCACGTCAATGGGTGCAAACAGCGGGTTGGATGGGCCGTAGAATACGCGGCCGTCGTCCTCGTATCGGAGAAGCGTCCGCAGTTCATCGTCCCCGGCCAGTCCATACGGGTCCGCGGCCTGGGCCTTCCGCTGGTGGGCGCGGAGAATGGCGGTAACGGCGCCCGGGTTGTCCGCTACCTTGCCCACCATCTCCGCCAGTAGCTGGTAATGCTGGGCGGCCGTGGCCACGTACTGGCCCAGCCAGTCCTGGACGGCGTCCGGGACCTGGGCGTAGTCCAGCTGGCTGCGACGGGCCAAGGCCGCGGCCTCCGCTGGTGGTTCCCCGGCAGCTATCGCGGACTCAAACACGCCACGCCGGAACGTCAGTTCAATGGCCTCCGCCATGCGGGCGCCCAGGGACCGCGTGGCGGGGTTGGCTGCATCCAGCGCCCGCTGGAACCGTGGACCCAGGCCGGATTCCTGGGCGGCCTTGCGGGCGGACACCAACAAGTCACTAGCCAGGCTGCCCACGCGCTCCGTCTCCAGAGCCGTGGCGCCCAGTCCGTACTGGTCGGCCAGGTCCGCGATATCGTCCGCGGTATACACGGTCCCATCCGGCGCCCGCAGGATTCCAGCGTAGCGCCGGTTGGACCACTGGCGGGGGTCCAAGCGCCGGCCCAGCTGGCCGAGCGTCCGCGCCGTGTTCTGGACGCCGATAGTAGCCAGGGAGATGATAGGGGCCTGGACAAGTCGGCCCAACACCAACGGAAGGTTGGGGACGGCGTAGCCGTACCGCGCGTTAAACACAGCGTTCCGCGCCCACGTCACACCAGCGCGGCCAAGGTCCTGGGCCAGCTGTTGGAACCCGGCGCGCTGCATCACAGGGACGGAGTCCTGGATGGCGCTGAACATCTCGCCATGCTGGGCCAACATGTTCTCGAAGTCGGACGCGGCCGTGTCGTACTGGCGGACAACCCCGCGGACGCTGTCGGCCTGTGGGGCCAACGGGAGGCCGGGAGGCCGAGCGCGGCCAGCCAGCGTCATGGCATCGTCTTCCGCCCGGAGGATTCCCTGGCCCACGGCCTCTGCTTCCCGTCCCGCCGCGGCCAGGCCCTTGACTACGGATTCCTCCATGAAGTTCTTAAGGAGCGCCAGCTGCACGTTCTCCTTGGACTTGGTGGACGCGATGAAGGACGCCGGGTTGAGTCCGTCCCATCCCTTGACGATGCCAGCGGCCACCAGTTGCCGGTCCAGGTCCAGAAGCCGCTGGACGGTTGGAAGTTCCTGGGAACCACTCAACAGCGGGGACACGGCGGACCACAGGGCATCCTGTTCCCCTGCATACAGATAGGACAGCACACGCTTCCACACGGATTCCGCGGCCTCCCCGCCGCTGGCCATCTCCGTCATCTCGTCCAGGGCCTTGTCCACGCTCCGATACTGGGCGGCCATCTCGTCCAGGACCTTGCCCGTAGTACGGAAGGCGGCGGACGTGGTGGCCCGGATGTTCTCGCGGGCGGCCTCCACGGACAGCGGGGCGCGCTGGCCAGCCTGTCCACGCATGGCCCGCAGCCGTCGCCCCACCATCGTGTCCAAGGCCTTGGGGTTGTCCGCCCGGGCCACAAACTTCTGAAGGTCCGACAGCCGGCGGGATGCTGTGGCGACTCCAGGAGCGGCGCGGACTGCGGCCAGACTCCGTATCTCCTCCAGGGCCAGCCGGAGCGTCTGCGGGTCCACGTCGTCCCAGGACGTCAGGCCCCGGAGGCTGGCCACGGGGGTGGGTGGTCCTGAAGGGTCCGGCGCCCAGGCCCTGGCCACCTCGTCCGGACTGGACCGCGTGAACAGCTGACCAGCGGCGCGCGGGTCCTCGTCCAAGGCCCGGGCGGCGCGTTCGACCAGGGAACGGGTAGCGCTTCCGCGCGCTGTGGCTGTGGCCGCGTCCAGGCCATTGGTGGCCACTTCCTGGACGATGTCATCAGCCGCGCGTCCGAGCTGGGTGGCCAGTGCCGCGTCCGTGCCGGCCACGCGGGCCTGGATGCGCCGCAGTTCTCCAGCGATGGCGGGCGCGTCACGCTCCACGATGGTGGCCACGGTCCTGTTCGCGGCTTCCCGGATGGCGGGCGCGGCCGCGCGTGGTGCGGCTACGGCGTCCGTCACCATCACGAAGTCCCCCGGAGTGTTCCGGACAATGGCTTCCTGCATCCGTAGATATGTCGGGGCGGAGGTACGGAGCGCCCCGATAGGCGCATCCGGGTCCTCCCCAATGGCCCGGGACACGGCGCGGGCCACTTCGTCCGCGCTCCGTCCATCGCTGGCCTTGATGGCGTCCAGTGCCGCGTCCGTGGCCTGTTGGCCCAGGACGATGCCTTCCCGGCGGACAACCTGTTCCGCCACTCGCTTGGTCAGTCGCGCGTCGGCCTGTGGTGTCCGGGATGCTGCGGCCACCCAGTCCGTCAACGTGTTGATGGCGCGGACGTCCACGCTATCGGCAAACCGGATAAGGTTCTGGGTCGGGGACAGGATGGGCGCGTACTTCCCCAGGAAGGTGCCCAGCCGTTGGGACGTCTTGGCCGCGGCGCCGGGACCAATGGGTACCGCCATCTCTGCAAGGGTGCCAGCCCACCAGGCCGCGTCCTCGTCACCAAAAACACGCGCGTAGGCTTGTCGCAGGTCCGGCGAGCTGTAGAACTCATCGCCCAGGCCACGGCCTACGGTGATGTTCCGGGCCAGACGGCGGAGGCCTTCTGGGTCCTGTGAGGCTACGCGGCGCTGTTCCGGGTCCGTCGGACTGGGCGTGGCGCGGAAGGGTGCTTCCTCGGGGACGCGGCTGGCCCGTTCCGTGGTCATCCCCGGGGTTGGCAGTAGGCCAACGCCCACACCTTCACCGGCCGCGGCTTCTTCCACGGGCATCCCGTACATGGCTGCGGCCACCCTCCGGGCCAACGCGGCCTTGGCCGCAAGGCTTTCTGGCTCCAAGAACTCCCCCGTGGCGGGGTCCACGTCCGCAGTCAACGCGCCGATACCTTCACCCACGGCGGCGGACAGCGCGCCCAGGCCTCCCCGCATGGTGGCGGCCAGTGGCGTCTCCACAATGGCCCCCGTGTCCATCGGGCGGGACAGGACGCCGGACACCATGGCCTCCGGGCGCTCGAACTCCGGAAGCGGGCGGCCGGCGGCGCGGGCCTCCGCGATGGCCTGACGCTGGGCGGCCAGCTCTTCCCCACGGCGGCGGGCCTGTTCTTCCGTCATTACTGGCTGTTGGGCGAAGGCCTCCACCAGTTCTTCCCCAGCTGTAGGGGGGCGGAGTTCGCCGGTATCCGGGTCCAGGTACTGGCGTTCATAGCGGACGGGCTCCGCCAGCGGGGCCTCGTAGACGGGGACCTGTCGCACACGCGTGGGCCGGAATGGCGGAAGGACCAAAGGGGGCGCCGCGAGCTTCAGCGGCTCACCCACCTGGCCCGTGACGTCCAGACGCTGGAGCCGCTTCCGGCGCTCGTCTTCCAGGTTCTTCCGGTACTCGGCCTGTGCCGCTTCCGCGCGCTGACCGGCTGGCGTGGCGAAGTCGGGGAAGGCAGCCGCCGTCCGTTCCTGGGCTGCGGCCCGGGCGTCCAGTTCAATCTGGGCGCGGCGCTGCAAGTCTCCAGGGAACTCCGGGAACGGCGCCGTGGCCTTGGGGGCGGGCGCAAGGCGCCGGGCCTCCTCCCGTCGGGCCAGTTCACGGCGGGCCAGCTCAGCCAGCGCCTCGTCCTGGACACTCACTTACCACCTTCCGCCAGCTGCAACAGCTCCTCGTCCGTCATGCCTTCAAGGTCCGGAACGCGGGCGGGCGCGGGCGCTGGAGTGGGCGCTGGCCGTCCGGCCAGGATGTCCATGGCCTGCTGTTCCGACTCGATACCCGTGGGGAAGCGTTCCGGCTCCCGTCGTGTCACCACGCGGGGAGCGGGACGTGGCGCGGGCGCGGGAGCCGGAACGGAAGCCGCGGCGCGTGGGGCGGGCGCTGGTGGTGCTGGTGGCGCTGGTGGTGCGTCCACTGTGACCCCGCCGCGCAGCTCGAAGTCCGGTTCGGGCGCGGCTGTCTGCTCGAACACCTCCAGCATCATCTTCCGGGCTTCTTCCGCCGGGACATCCTGAGCGCGGGCGCGCGTGTAGGCACGGCGCGCGGCTTCTGCCCGCTGTTCCGTGGTCTTGGCCTCCATCGCCTCCGCCGCGGCCTCCTGTCCCAGTCGTTCCTTTTCGGCCTTGGCCCGCTCAAGGCGCGCGGCTTCCTGGGTGGCCAGTCGCTTCTTCTGTTCCGCGGCCTTGGCTTCCCGGGCCTTCTGGTCCGCCTGGAGCTGGGCCTGGGTGGGGACGTCCACGCCTTCCCGGCGCTGGCGGTCCAACGCGAGGGCGAACCCGACAGCCTTCTCCAGTTCCCCGCCCTTCAACGTCTTGCCCAGCTGGCGCTCGAGGTCCGCTACGGTCCAGTCCGTCCCCGTGGCCTGGTACTGGTCCAGAAGTCGGGCCACGGATGTCTGGATGGTGGTCGCGGCGCGGAGTTCTTCCCCGGCTACCTCCTCGAGGAGACGGTCCGCCGTCCGCGCGTACCCGTACATGGGAGTCCCGCGGTACTGGGTATACGGGTCGTCCGGGTCTATGCCGCGGTCAATCAGCTGACGGCGGAGCCGCTCCAGGCTGATGTCCTCGTACTGAGGCTGGAGCGTAGCGGCGCGGCCTTCGAGCTCCGCCACCTTCCGGGCCTGGTCCAGGTATCGGTCGTTAAAGAACTTGCGTTCATCGTTCCGGAACGCCTTGGTGGCCTTGGCCCTGTTGTAAGTGGCCTGTGCCACGCGGAGGCCCTGGGCCACTTCCTTCTCCGTGGCGTCCGGGAACTGGGCGGCCAGCTCCTCCGCCGTCACGCGTCCGTCATCCAGAAGTCCCAGGTACGCGCGGAAGGCCTCGTCCTCCGTAGCAAACAGGGAACCAGCCGGAAGGGCCGCGGCGGCGCGGCGGTTTACTTCCGCTTCTCCCTCGAACCCTCCAGCGATACCGGCCGGGCCTCCAAACTCCACGATGGCGGCCGCGCGCTGGGTCAGCTCCAGGTCCCGCTGTTGCTCTGGTGTCAGCTTCGCCTGTCCACTGGGAACGGCTGGACGTTCCCCGCCCGGGAGCCGCTTCCGGAAGTCGTCCACCATGGCCTGGGTGGCGCCCGCGGCCAGAGCGTCCGCCACTACGGCGTCCACCTGGGCTTCCGTCATGCGGCGCGCTCCCGTGTCCTCCCGTGCGATGGTGTCCAGTGCCACACCCACCTGGCCCGGGCCAGTGGCGGCTGGGTCGAGGAGGGCCGCGGCCCATGTCGGTGTCCGCTGGGCAGCGCCACGGGCGGCCCGGGCTGTGGCCACGGAACGGGAGGCCGCGATGGTGTCCCGGTTCACCATCCGCAGCAGCTCGGAAGCCAGTCCTTCCTGGTCCTGGACGGCGGACAGCTGGGCGTCCAGCTGGTTCAGCTCGCTACGGGCCTGGGCGGCGTAGGACTGGGCAGCCTGGAACCGCTGCTGTTCGTCGGCCAGGTCCCGTTCAATACGCTCCAGCTGTCGGGCGTAGCGGTAACGGGCGTCTAGTGCGTCCAGATATGCATCACGGCGGGCCATGTTTACCTCCTCGGGGCGCGGCCGCCATACGGGTCCGCGCCAGTAGCGCCAGCCGCTGCGGCCTTGCGTCGTTGGTATTCTGCCAGCAGGTCCGCGTCCGTCATTGCTTCGCCCTGTCGGATGCCTTCCAGTTCAGCCGCGAACGCCTGCTGGGCACGCTGGCCAGCGACATCCGCGCCGGCCTCGAAGGTACCCCCGAAGATGGACGCGATACCCTGGGCTGTCGCGGCGCGGCGTTGACGCTGGGCAGCATCCAGTGCCGCCATCTCCTGACGCTGGAGGGCCGCGGCTTCCCTGTCGGCCTCCGTCTCCAGCTGTCGGCCAGCCTCGGCCAGCTGCTGGGCTTCCTGCTGGGCCACCTGTTCCCGCAGGAACACGTCCCGCCCTGTGACCACTGGAGCGGCTGCGGCCTCCCGGAGCGCCCGGGATTCCTGTTCCCGCTTGATGGCGCCGGCCTCGCTTGCCACCTCCCCGCGGATGGCCTCCCGCTCCATCTCGGACAGGCCCAGCGCGCCCTGGCGTTCCAGTTCCTCGAGTTCCTCGAGGCGCTTCCGGTCCTCCGCTGTGAACTGTTGACGGGCGACCGCAATCTGGCCGGCTCCCGTCGCAACACTGCCCAGGGCCTTGCCAGCGGCCTGGGCCGCCATCAGTGCGCCAATACTTACAGCCATGCCGGCCTCCTCACAGGTACGTGACTTCCACGGCCACACCCCAGTTCAGGATGCAGGACCGGTCAATGGTGGACAGGGAACACAGGCCGATTGTATAGCGGATGGGGCCGCTGGTGGTGTCCATGTACACCCCATCATGCTGGCCGTACCCGATGTATGTATACGGCGCGTCCGCGCCCTTGAACTGGGCGCCGCCATTCTCCCAGCCGTTGGTGTTGTTGACCGTCTCCTGACTGGCGGACGCCACAACGAACTGGACCCCGCCCACGTATGGAGCGGTCCGCGTGTAGCGGTCCGACGTACCCGGGCCGCGGCTCCCGTCATCCGGGCCGGCGTCCACTTCCCAGAAGTAGTGGAACAGGACCGTGGCCGGGGCGCGGATGTCGAGCGTAAAGCCGGTCCCCGGCTGTTGCACCCACTGTTCCGCGCCCGTGTACCGGCGGCCGGTGATGGCGGACGTAGTGAACGAAACGCGGACGGATGCGCCGCCACTCCACTGGCCTCCCTGGTAGCCCGTGACGCCATGCTGAAGGCCGCGGATGGGGTCCCACTGGGGTGGCTGAACGTGTCGGCCGTCAATGAACTGGCCGGCCAGCAGGTCCGCGCCCACGATGCCTTCATGGAGATAGACCCGGAGGGCGTCCGTATTCCCCTGGACATCCGCCGCGGTAAGCGTCGTTCCCGCTGTGAACGTGTTGGGCGGCGTGTATGCCATTAGCCCCTCCGCATGTGGACGGCGGACAGCTGTCCCTGTGTGAGTTCCAGGTATTGGGTGACGCCACCCACAGCCGTGTACAGCTCCAGCCGGTTCTGGGTTCCGGACCGCTTGGCGTGGTAGATGCCGTGGGCGACGATGCGTAGCCCGTAGATGGTCTGGGACCCGGACGGCGTGAACCAATAGGCCCCGGACACCCCACCCCAACGCATGTCAAGCGTGGTCCGTGCATTGGTGGCGCCCTCCACGGCGTTCCCCTCCGCGCTGTACTCCAGGTACGCCGGGACCACAGTGGTGGCGGCCGTCTGGGACAGGTTCCCGAACGCGGGCGTTCCCGTCTGGAAGTCCGTCTGGCCTGGTACCGGTACGAAGTTGGCCAGCGTGGCGTCCGTCGTGTCCATCTCCAAGTGGAGGACCCAACAGGCTAGGCAGTCGTTCAAATCGAACGAGCCGCCCGCGCCGTTATCGATGGCCAGGGCGCCCAGGTTGGGCGTGGCGTATGGCCGGCCCGTGATGTAGGGCCGCGCTCCGATGTCCCAATAGACCCGAAGGATGTCCCCGCTGGTGATAGTCCACCCCGTCAGTCCGAAGTCCAGCCGCGTGCTACCGCCACCCACTTCCGCGGGCGTGGCCGGTGAAGCGGTAGCGCTCGGGATGGACTGGACGCTGGAGTGGTCCCAGACGCCTGTCCCCAACACCACGCGCTTAGAGTCCACGGTGATGAGCTGGTTACCGCGGACCTGCGGGAGGTCGATAGACGCGGCGCCGTGGTTGGCCACGTCCAGCGCGCCGGGCTGGTTGTATGCCGTGTACCTGTTGTTCAGGTCCGTGGCGTCAATGCTTTCCCCGGCGTCGATGCGGTCCTGGATGATGCGAGACATGCGGCCCTCCCTACTTGTACCGGGCGATTGCCAGGACTTTGTTTCCCCACAGATGGGCCTGCATCAGGTGGAAGGTAGACGGCCCGTTGTCCACAATGGCGTCGTCCTGTCCGGCCGGGGTGAACCGCCACTGGAACTGGACTTCCAGGTCCCCCTGTGGGTATAGGCCTCCCCCGAAAATCCTGAATGATGCCATGGACTTAGCGGTCCCCTGACGTTCCACCATGGTAACGCCACCCACCTGGATGCGTAGCCGCATGTACTTGGGGTTGGGTGGGTGGTTGTTGTTGTCCGTCTGCTGAAACGCGGGGAAGATGCTGGCCTGGCCCGACCACTCCACATGGAGATGACCGCCGCGGAAGCCGGTCAACGTCTCCGTGTACGCCGTCTCCCAGCCGCCGCTGTACAGCTGGTACGTGATGGCCAGGAACTGGTCCCCCCTGTTGTTGGCCGTGTCCATCCGGACGTTCGTCTGTTCGCCCTGGGTCGTACCAGAACCCCACATGGGGTTGGAGCTGGTCCCACTCGTCCACACCTGGTGGAGAGCGTACTGGCCCACGTTGGTGGGGTCGTACTGGCGGCTGGGCGTCTGGGTCCTGTCCAGTGTGGTGATGGCGGACTGGCTGGCCCTCATCTCCGCGTTCAGCTGGTCCGCTTCCGCCGTCTGGTTCTGGCGCGCTTGGTGTTCCGTCCAGTATTTCATCCGCGCTTTCCTGCGATGGTGTTTGTCCCGGGTAGCCGGTACTCGACTTCCCAGCCCACCAGGAGAAGGTCGTCCGTCGTGGATACCTCGAGGGCAAACCATGCGCAGGACTGTTGGGCGACACCGATACGCAGGGGGACCAGCTGGGTGTCCTCCCATACGTCCGTCCCAATGGTGGCGGAGTCGTATACGGGGAGGTTGGCCGCGTCTGGTGGCTGGGCCAAGTAGGGCCGACATGCGAGACCCTCCCGCTGGAAATCCTTGTAGGCCTCCGCGGTGATGTTGACGGAACCCGTAGTCATTGCCCATAGCGTGGCGTATTGGACCCGCTTCTGGAGCTGGGCGTCCCCAAGGTCCAGCCACGCTGTCTTGATGATGGACGTGGGCGGACCGTTCTCCACGTAGGCATCCCCCACGATGGAGCCGCCCATGGCGCGGCGCCCGCTGATAACGAACAGGCCCGCGGGGTCATCATTGCCCGGGCCGCTTCCCGTGTTGTGGCCAAAAATCAGTTGGCCGTTGTGGAGCCGGTCCAGGCTACCCACGGGGAACCCGGTCCGTGTGCTCCACCCTTCCTTTTCCGTGTGGAACACCACGCCCAGGTTGGGCCGGTCGTTCCCGTCCACTGGGATGTACAGGTGGTACGCGCGGTCCATCGGGGAGTACCGGCCCACGGCCCGGGCTGCACAGTCCGGGGTCAGTCGTCGTAGCGTCCGCTTGATGGGCTCGGACAGTCTCAGGACCTGCATCTCGGAGCCGCCATCGAAGCCACCCTGTAGGGCGTACACGCCGTCCTGGGCCAGGAACACCACGCCCAGGCCTGGGACCTGGTCCACAGTGTGAGGACTGCGACAGGCCACCTGGGACGTCACAGTGGTGGCCTGGAACCCGTTGGTGAAGTCGCCAGACACCACGTCCACGCCGTTCTCCCGCAGGACGACGAGGACCCGGTAATGGCTGAACAGCCGTACAACGGCGCCACCTGGAGCGGCCAGCCGGATGTAACTGGCCGCGCCGAACTGGTCCGGGAGGCCGGGGTGGCTGAAGTACAGCGTGTTCGGGTCCTCGGGGCCACCATCCAGGAACAGGCAGTCCTGGAACACTGCGGCGGTTCCGGCCCTCGGGGACGGGAGCGGGATGGACTCCGTGATGGCCGGGGCCAACGCGCCCACAGCTGTGGAGCGGTACGGGTCAAACCATAGGTCGTCGGTGTTGTTCCGGACCGTGTCCAACAGGTACAGGTCCGTGTCCCCATAGGTCGGGGAGTCCACGCTGGTGTTCTGGGTACGGTACACGCGGCGGGCCACCACTCCGGGCGGGCCAAGCGGGAGCCGCATGGCCACACAGTAGCGGAACCCCTCCGTATTGGCCTCCAAGACCCACGATACGGCCACCTCGTCCGATAGCGGGGACTCGCTTCCGTTCTCCATCAGGAAGCTGACGCGGTACCGGAAGTCCGCGGCCTGGCCGTCCGCGCTGGTGGTGTTGTTGGCGAAGCCCAGCCCGTAGGCCTTGGGGAGTCGGATGGCGCCGCGGCCATCGGGCCACCACAGGGTCACAGCGTCACCCGTCACCGTGTCGGACGATGCAGCAGGAGAGCCGGCCGCGCTGGTGATGGTCTGGACGTCCAACAGGTCCGGGCTGGGTGCCTTGGAGGTCCAGCCCAGCGGGCGGACGACGCCCACAGCCACGGCCGCGCCCGTGTACGTCGTATCCGGAAGGGGCCACGGCCGAACCACCACGGGGGTGTCCCGTCCGTTCGTGACCAGTACAGCGTCCCCCACCGCTGTGTACTGGCTGGCCGCTTCACCCGGAGCGGGAACCGTGCGCCCAGCCTGGAGGGCATACAGGGTGCCCTCCGCGCCCACTTCCCAGAACAGGTAGAGCGTCCCGCCCGACTCAAACAGGATGGAGTAGCGCCGGCCTCCGGGGAGCTGCTCGAACACAAACAGGCTATCAATCGGGCCAAGGTTGTGGAACGGCTCGAACCGGAACGCGGGGTTGGGGCGGTACTTCTCGAACCCCACGCGCGTGGACCAGCCGAACGTGGCCGGGTCCACTGTCACGTTCTCCAGCCGCGTGAATGCGTCCGCCGGCTGTGGCAGGAACTCGACAACGGCGCCCAGTTCCCGGAACTGTT
>Ga0213860_10000940_pt1 | contig 11790 bp, 8 predicted proteins | sample PICome_3_FD_160118 | JGI IMG/M metagenome (GOLD analysis project Ga0213860, IMG submission 160118) | Coastal seawater microbial communities near Pivers Island, North Carolina, United States - PICO550 | ecosystem: Environmental > Aquatic > Marine > Coastal | place: USA: North Carolina | collected...
ACGGCAAGTATGATTGAGGTATTTGATTTATGAGTTCAACTCCTCAAATACAAGCACAAAGTCTTGCTACAGAATCTATTGGACAACTTATGGAGTTTGACTTCCGTGCAATCGGAGGGACACATAGAGTATTTGTAGCAAACACACAAGAATTCGAAACATCATATGCCAACTTAGATATTACATGGGATGGTGCAGAAAGAACGTTTCAACACATAGATTTCTCAATGAGTAATCTACGTTCAGACTTAACAGGTCAAGTCGCAGAACCAACACTACGAATAGCGGCTCATGATTTATTTGCAATAAGTGATTGGGCAAGTGCAACAACAAACTTTACAATGATGGACTATCGTGGGTTAAAGATTAAAAGAATGAGATTATTTTTTAACACGCCAACACTTATCGATCCACAAACATACTTTGTAAAATCAGTAGATGAACTATCGGCAGAACAAATGGTTTTTACACTTACTGCTTCTCTAGGAACAGAGAACGGTAATAAACCAAGTGCAAGAAAGTTGGAGATATAATATGAAGATGTTTAATTTTAACTTAGAGAATTTTGTAAAAACTAAGTTAGCACAACAGATACAACAATCTCAAATAGGCAACTTCGTAAAACAAAAAGGTGCTCCAGCAATAATCTCTACTATTATTAAACAAATAATAGGACAGAAACCAAAAGTTCACGAAGGCGTAGACATGGGTCAACAAGTTGAACCAGGTATTATTCCGATTGTTTATGGTCATGTAGGTATGTCAAATACACAGTTTGACAAAGGACAAAAGCCAAGTGATATAGATGCAGAATTTGTTACACAAGAAGTTAGAATGCCTATTTCAGAAGGTTCTATTATAGGTGTTGCAAAAAGATTAAACGATAATGAAGTATCATTCTTTACAGGTGATAATACAGAACATTTAAAACAAGTTGTTATCAATGATTCATTTGTTATTGATCCTTCAACAAGTGTAGCAAACTTCAAAGACATTAAATTTGAAATATCAAAAGGTGATGGAACCACATCAAAACAGACTGCAACAATAACAGATTTTAATCCATTACTTGTAGAAGAAGCAGACGGTGTAAAGATTGAAGCAGTTAATGATCCAACAAATCAAAAACTATTAAATGACTTAGGTGATGTTACAGCGGCTAAAGGCGAAAACTATGTTCTTTTCTGGAACAATGATGCAGGTCAATGGGAAGCTAAAAGTTTTAACACTCTACTAAATGAAGCAGGTGCTACTTATGATGGCGGTGCAGGTGGTGACGGCGGAACAGGCGGAACAGCAGGCGACGGCGGAACAGGTGGAACAGGTGGTGTAGGGCCAGCAGATGGTCTACTTAAATATACACAACACAATCCCCCACCAACACATGTAGAAACGACTGGCACACTAAAAACAACAACAACTATTACAGAACCACCGGCAACAGGAACAAGTATTGTTTCTGGTAAAGGTGCACCATTAAGAAGACTAGACCAATCAACACCATACTTTGATACAGCAATAGATTTTGCAGAAGTAGATGAATCAACAGATTCAATAAACATTACAACATTCTTTCCAGAAGGTATCTACAAAGAACTAGAAACAGTATCAAAAGTAGTAGATGGAACAATCACACTTTGTGGCACAACAAGACCAATATCAAATAGTGGTAATCTAAATTGTTTAACGCCAAGTGTAGAAGTTGCACCAGACGGACAAAGTTCAACTACAAATACACGTGCTACAGGTTCAGTTACAGTAAACGTTGTTTTGACAACTACACTATGTGGTCGTGAGTTTGTATTACATGAAACAAGTTATCCAGTATCATTCTTAAAGAATGGCGGATATAAACACACAGAAGAATTTAACATTACACAAATGAATGCAGGTTCAGGTGCAATAGTCACAGGGCCAAATGCAGGTTCTCAACAAATAGGTTCATTAGACGGAACATCAAATGACTGTAACTCAACAGATTTACAAAAGTTTAATTTTAAAGATTGGTCATTAAGTGATTACTTAAGTGCATACCCAAATCAAATTGTTAAAGCGGCAAACGAAGTTAAAGTATATGCTTGGATAGACAATAAAGACGCAGATGATGAGTTTACAATATCAACAAACACATATCTATATGCAGTAGATGTATGTAAACCAATGAATGATTTTGATGCTAAAGTAAGTGTTGCGGCTACTACAACAACACCATTTAAATTATTTGAACCAGACCATGGGTTCAAAAAACATATTGCAGAAACAGAAACAGAAGCGTATTCATTAGAAGAAAAAAGATGTTATACAGAAGTTATTACAGGAAGTTTCTCGGCAACTACCCCCCCAACACCGTTACTTGTTATAGATGGTTCAACTACTGGCAGTAGTGGAACTACAGGCACAAGTGGTGGCAGTGGTGCGGCAGGTCAATCAGGCTCAGCAGGAACACAAGGTTCAGTTACAGTTCCAGCAGTCCCAGATGTCCCGTTTGCAGAAATGTCAGTAGACTCATCTTATTCAGGTGACGGTGTAGCAGATACAGTTACACTACCAAAAGTTACAGTTACAAATGCAGATGCTAGTGCATCAAATACACTTGTTATTTCAGTAGACCAAGGCACAGTAGATGTTACTACAGTTCAAGGTTCAGTTAGTGCATCAAACAGAAATACAGCTAGTATGACACTTATAGGCACTAAAGCTAACTTACAGACTACTTTGGACTCAGGTCTTAAATTTAGTAGCTCTACGGCGACCATAGGCGATGTTACAATCACTTTTGCGATAAGTTCTAGCGAAGGTGCTTCGGAATCCGCAAAAGTCATTAGAAGTCAAGCTATAACGACTTATACAGCACCTTCATTTACAATCACAGTTACAGGCACTTCAGGTAAGTTTAAATGCTTAGTTCGTAATAAACTTATTATGAACACAATTACAGCAAGTGGCACAACTAGTGAAATAGCAGAACAAATCAAAGTAGCAATAAACAGCTATACGACTGGCACACCAGATTTTACGGCATCACGTTCAACTAACGTAGTTACAGTTACAGGCCCTGCAGGTCTTGGTAACACTTACAATGGCTTACAGCCAACTAACGGTGCTCTGTCTCCGCTCTTAGCAACAACGATTACACCATTTGCAGGAGGAGTATCACCAAGTCGTATTACACAACCAAAACAAACAACAAAGAATTTATTAGCAAAATTTATCCCTGCATTAGCATTTACAAATTCATTAACAGCAAGTGATGTTTCATTTGCTCAAGTAAAATATAGACCAAAGCAAGGTGATGGTGAAACTGATTTAAGCGAATTAGGTTTCTTTATTGGTGGCAGAACTAATCTTGAAGAACCAACAGAAATTCAGAGTGGTGCTACATCATTTGCTAACTGGAGAACAGCAAATTATACAAGTAGCACAAGCAATAAAGGATGGTCAAGTAACCCAGCATGGGTGTTTTTTGACTATCTAACAAATACTACATATGGATTAGGGGATGATATCAAATTAAATGCACAGCAAAAATATGATACAAAAACAGGTGTAGGATTATATAGTGATATTTACAACGCATCATTATGGTGCCAACAACTACCATCAGGCGTTGCACATCAAAGAGCCGCAAGATTTAACGGTGTATTCTATGGTGGAGAATCAAAGTATGAAGCACTACAAAAAATAGCAGATACAATGTTTGCAAAATTTGTTTATTTAAATGGTAATCCAAGATTAATATTCGATGGTGCCGCTTACAGTGGTTGGAGCGGAAACACACCAATAATTAAGAAACTAGTTAATCAAACAAACGCGGCTGAGGTGACTTATCAATCAGGTTCAATAGAAAACATATTCAACGTTATCAACGTTAAATTTAATAATCCAGACAACTTCTACAAGTTAGAAGAAGTTCAATATGTAAACAATTCAAGCATTGCTACATATGGCAGACGAGAAACAAATGTAGAATTAACAGGATGCACAAACAAACAACAAGCATTATGGTATGGTGCTTGGTTATATGAAACAGAAGCGGCAAGTTCAGAGATAGTTACTTACATTGCAGGTTGGGATCATTTCGATGTTCTACCAGGTGATTTAATTTTATTAAATGATACTTTAAGAGTAGATGCATCAACAAAAGGCGGACGTGTAGCTACAGACAATGGCAACGGAACAGTGACACTTGATAGAGATGCAGGCTCAGGTTCAATAGCAATAACAGATTCACTGGGTTTTGTAAAAACAGGAACAGTTTCTGGAACTACTGCTACTATTTCAACAAGTAATTCAGAAACAGTAAACACTAGCGGTGGACCAATAACATATAATGCAGATTTTGCCAACGATGCAGTTTGGAACACTTATTCAGGCACATTGTATGGAAACTATCGTGTCATAGCAATCGAGGAGTCGGAAGACGGTATTTATTCGGTTACAGCACAGAAACATGACCCGGATAAATATACAAGAATATGGGCAAACACCGTATAACGGAGAAATATAAATGGCTTTAGGTAAAACAGTAACATACACTCCCTTTCAGGAGACAAGTTTCGGATACGGATCATCAGAGATTGCAACGGCACACTCTAGCACATTCAGTAACGCAACAGACATAGTAAAAGTAATAATCACACACTCAAGTGGTAATTGGGATTCAACAGGTCATTTATCTACCCCAAGTTCAGGAACAGCCGTAGCAGTATATCACGAAGACCAATCACAGTGGGTATGTGAAGGACAAAGAGATGATGTAGATGCTGTTTTAGATACACTATCATTTTTTCCAGCAGACAAGCCACAATCAAGACCGTATAATGCAACAACAAATCCAAGCGGGTTTCAAACTGTAGCATTAAAAGCCAATCAAACTAATGGAACATTTGCAAACGAAGAACCGCCAGCAATAGGTAATACTGTATTCTCATTAAAAGTTTATAATGGTGCAAGTTTAGTTTCTAGTAACACAGTTACGTTTGACCCAACAGAACCAACTACAGGAAATCAAAGACCTTACTTTTCAGTTGTTCCACCAACACAGGATTTAAACTCTACTGCACATGACACAGTAGCAGGAGGTCTAGTAGACTTTGGAACAATATCACACGGAAGTGATACAGAAAACGTTAGAGTAAAATGTGCATTCAGATATTATGGAACTGGTAATACAATCTACAGTGGCGCATTTGGAACATTTACAGACGATGATAATATTTTTATTGGTGACAAAAAACCAGCAACAAGAAATTTTTCAGATGGGCGTTTTGACTTTACAGGATCAGTTGCGGAAGCACAAGCATTTTTAGACAACGTTAGATATTACAATGCAGGCAATCAAACAACATTTGATATGTATTTGACAATTTCAGATGGTGTAGTTGGTTCAGAATACACTAAAACAATTTATTTCTCAGATGCTTTAATCGGTGTTACAAATATACCAGATGTTCATTACATAGAAGACCAAACTTCAGTCCCATGGGACTTTGGTAATTTATCAATTACAAACATTCAACCAGATGTTACAGAATATAAAGCAATCATAACATTAGATTCGACTGGAACAAGTGGCACATCTGCCTTTATTGCTGGAAGCGCCGCACCAGTAGATTCGCAATCTTTTAGTTCTGGTGTGTTAACTATAACAGATGCAAGTTTAACAAGACTAAAAGCGGCATTAAGAAATTTAGAATTTACTCCAGTAACAGACTTTAATAGTTCTTTCAACATGACTGTTGATTTTACATTTAGCAATCCAACATTAGGAACAACTTATTCAGCAACACAACAAACAGTTGCAGTTACTGGACAAGATATTGCAGAAGTTACAAATCTTAATACTTCACACACTTACACAGAAGACCAAACATATGATTTCAATCAAGGTATTGTCCCACAAATCACACACCAATATAATGATGATTTTGATGTTGTGTTTACAATAAACTCAACAACACAAGGTGTATTAGGAAGAAATGGAAACGCAGGGTTCTTTCGTGCGGCAACAGGCGGCTTTAAATTAAGTGGTGCACGTGATTTTGTTAACACAGCATTACAAAATCTTTTCTTTGTCCCTGCACCAGACTTTGATAGTAGTTTTACAATTAACTATACAGTAGACAGAACAAGTGGTGATTTAACACATCAAACACAAGACACTGGTTCATTCTCAATGTCTGCTATTGCATTACCAGACTTTACTTCTACTCCACAAACATTTAGTTGGACAAATAATGAATCAACAAAATATGACTCAAATCTTTTAATAACAGATACGGCAGTAGATAATTCGGATTCTGTTGCATTTAATTCAGAATATACAGTAGAGGCTAAACTAATTAATGTTAATGGAGGAACATTTACATCTGCTAAATTGCTTTCTACAAATACAGACACGTTAACTAGTAATACTGGTCTGGGAACAACCTACACTATGGTAGGAACAAAAAATGCAATTAATCAAAATTTAGCTAATATGAAAATGGTTCCAGACCCTTTGTATACGGGAACCACAGATTTTTTCGTAGAATACAAAATAACACGTAATTTAGATGGAGGAGTTTTATTAGACTTTACACCATCGCACAGAACGACATTTAGTAACCCAACAATAAATGCAGATTTTTCACTGTCAACTCCGTTGTTTGACTGGCCAGAAGATTTTGTTTTTAACTTTGATAGCACACTTGAAATTACAGAAAAGTTAGATGAAAATAAAGAATACACTACTACAAACGGATATTCAGCAAACTATTTTGAAACAAATTACAAAGCTACTATTCATTCAAAATATTGGGATGGTTCTGCGTCACAACCTTTTAATGATGTAACATGGGGGACAAGTTCTGATGCTACTGTAATTCCTCAAACAACTGTAACAGGAACAGGAACAGTCGCAGACCCACTTATCATTACAGGGCCAAAAACAGAAGTAAACACTGCTTTGGCTACTTTAAAGTTTACACCAAATACACCAGATTTAACTGGATCTCCTGCACCGAATGGTGGTTTCTGGATAGAAGGATCAATAGAAAGAGTAGCAGATACAACTTTAATAATTAACTTTAACCCACCAATTTCAAGGTTTAATTCTGCAACAGATTCACCAGAATATCTAGCAAGTTGGCCTCTAATGCAATATGCAGAAGATATTCAAGACCAAAAAATATTCTCACATTTAACACCAGTGTTAGATGGTGCGGGTGATTTATTTAATGCAGAATACACAGTTACTATTACAATGAATCCCGCTACAGTAGGATCATTTGAAGCATATGTAGATCCTAATTACGTAGTAACTAATTATGTAAGTTCTAGTTTAGTTGCATATACAGGAACAAAAGCACAAGTCAATGCGGCAATTCAAAATACTAAATTTACACCAGTAACAGACGGTAATGCAGATTTTACAATTATATACGACCAAAGAAGAACAATAAATGGAACAACAGTAATACATGCAAATGCAGTTGATAACGTTGGAACTGTTGATGGACAAGCCACAGCAGAATTTGTTTTAGGAACATCAAATCAAAATAAACAATATTTTGTTAGAGATGAAGATTTTGTAGGTGTTAATATAAGCGGACGTTTTGCATTATCAACTGAGGAGGCGCAAGAACAATTTGCGGCACAGCAAAATATTAACGGCAATCTTGTTAATCTTACATCAAAACAATTAAGTGAAAATATGAATTATACGCCTGATAGAGCGATTACGATTACAGATACAGCAATCGATGGCGGACCAAGTTTATATAGATTACAATTTACAGGTGGAACATTATTTACACCATTAGGTGCAACTTTAAATGTAACTGATACTGGTTTCCAGTTAAAACAAGATATACATGATATCATAGAAGGATTGTATGTTACAGGTGTAAATGAGACTGCTAATAATATTCCAATACACAAAAGCACACATACTGCCAATTTTACATTACATCGTAGAACGTATACTGGAACAGAAACACAAATAGGACAAGGAACTTTAAACTTTACTTATTTAAGTGGACTACAATTATGGACATATCTATCAGGACAAATCAATTTCTTTTCAATTTACAATATAACTCAAGGCGGTGCCAGCATTAACACATCTGGTAGTATGCCAACACTAACACGTATTGACAATCTTCCAGCTGGTAGCCCAGATGTCCAAATACAAACTGCCCCTTATAGAAATCCTAATCATATTAGAACGCAAAATGACCCAGAGTATCAAGAAATTAAATTTCTTCTTAGAGATAGTCAAGGATTTGATATTGAACAACAACTAGTAAATATAAATCCTCCGGGTGCTATTACATCAGGTTATGAACCAGAAGTTAGATTTGAAACTTATGTTAGATTTTACAATGTAGCAGGTAATAACTACACAACTAACACAGCGGGTGTTCATCAATTCACCGGTCTAAATTCAACAAATTTTGAAGTAAGACAAAAAGCTGAAATTCATCACCAAGATAGTCAAACAAACTTATCAGGTAGATGGTTAGATGTAGAAAGAACCGCGTATACAAGTTCCGCACAGCAAGAGGTGGCATTTCTTGCATGGACAGATTGGGGAATTAGATTAAGAACAGGTGGCCTTTTTTCAGGCGGCAACTATAAAATAAAATTGTTACCATAATAGGAGAAAACGATGGCAAAAATAACAACAAGAGCAGGAAAAGGATCCGCACTCGCTCATGATGAGTTAGACGGTAACTTTACTGCATTAGGGTTGTCTCACAGTTCCACAGATACAGATATCAATTTAAGTATTGACAAAGTAACTGTTACAGGCAGTGCGGCAGATAAAACAACAGTAGTCGGTGACTCAACAAGCGCCGGTTACGACCAACATGGTTTCATTGTTGGAGCAGGTGATACTGCATGGGCACAAATAGAACTAAGAGAAAATGAAGGGACAAGTAGTAAACCTGTTTCACAAGGATTTACAAATCCAGGACTTTCATCTACAATTTCAGGTGGGACAACGGCTTCACCAGCCGCTTTGACTAGTGGTAAAAGAATAATGAGTCTTATCGGTTCAGGAACCATCGATGGTTCAGGAACTATTCCTTTTCATTCACAAGCCGCAATCAAATTTGAAACTACAGAAAATCAAAGTGCAACGGCATGTGGTGCAAAGATGTTATTAGAAACATCAGCAACAGGACGTGGCTCAGGAAGCACAGATGTTAGAACTACTACACTAAGTTTACAAGGTGACACAGTTACAATTAATCCAAACGGCAACGGAACACTTACAACTGGCGGCACATTAAAAATTGATGATGCTGTTATTATTACAGGCGTTATATCAAATGATGGCGGTGATGTTACAGTAGATGATAATTTAGTAGTTACATATAACTTAACGGCTAACGGCAACACAGTTTTAGGTAATGCAAATACAGATACTATTACATGTAATGGTAAACTAACAGCGGTTAATGGTTTTGTGAATACAATATTAACTACATCAGTAGCAAACTCACTTGCGGGTGCAGGTGCTATTGACGAAGGTGCTATGGCGTATATCTCAGATGGTAACGCAGGTGGTAAATGTTTAGCTTTCTATGATGGTTCAAACTGGAAGAAAGCACATTCACCAGCAGATAACATTGCATCAAGCTAATGGCTAAAGATCCAAGATTATCACGTTATGGGTTAGAAGGTTTTAACAAACCTAAAAGAACACCTAAACACAAAACTAAATCACACGTTGTTCTGGCTAAAGATGGTAATAAAATAAAACTTATTCGCTTTGGTCAACAAGGTGTGAAAGGTTTTGGTAAAGTAAAAACAAAAGAAGGCGCAGAAAAAAGAGCGGCTTTTAGAGCAAGACACGCCAAGAATATTGCTAAAGGCAAAATGTCAGGTGCGTATTGGTCGAATAGAGTAAAATGGTAAGAATAGTGAATTTAAAAAATTATTGGGACTTAGAGTCTAAAAAATGGGATAGACAAGCAGAAATGAAACACAGTTATGTGTTGATGAAACTTGACATGATGCTCGCCCAACACAAGAGCATTGGACTAATCGACATTCATGATTTACATGAATTTATTGTTTTGTTTAGAACACTAGACAAAAGAAGACAAAGATTATATGCACATCTCGTGGATGAGATGGCTGAATTATGGGATAGCTTTGACGAAGTGGATAATTAAAGTGGCTTACACAATACTAGACGAAGAACGTTACAAAAAACTTAAATGGCGAAAAACAAGAGCATATAGATTAAAAGGTAGCGGAGGACTTATCTTAGTAGACCATACTTGTAATCTGAAATACATACCAGAAGGGTCTCTTATAAAAACAACAACAAGTCCAAGACAAAATATGTGGGAAATCAATCTACCAGAAGATTTCAATAAAAGTGTAAAAAAAGTTGCAAAAACACTTGACGCCATCGCCTATTTGTGATATAAATATATAGTAGTAACAATTATACTCCTTCGTATATTACTGACATGATGTATGAAACACTTCTAATGTATAAATTGCTTATATTGACATGATTGTTACTACTTCCAACAAAATGTTCTAAACATTTTGTTCTCCTGAAGACTAGGATCCCTGTCTGTTTTTATATCCTGCAGACAGGGATTTTTTATTAAAAAAAGACTTGACAATCGAATCAAAAGGTGTTATTATAATACTTGAAAGTGAGCATTGTCCTGTCAGACATCAACTTTCAAATACACGAATGTGTATAGATACATGAATATGTATTATTAGTTGTAGTTAAAACCCTTGCATTACTCCCGTCTTGCAGGGGTTTTTTCTTAGCTAAAATATCGGTTGACATAGCCTTTTAAATATGTTATATTACTACTACAACTAATAAAAAAGCTCCCCACAGAACCCTACAAACAAGATTAAGGTTGACACGCCGATTGATATCGTGTTGCGAAATCCGTTCTGATTGTGACGGTAAGCTGATTGCTTGTTATCTACTTCAATAGACTACCCTGTTATGCAGGATGCCTTAAAAGACGCCCCCTTCCGGGTCGAGTGCTTTTCTATTGTCGCAATGGTTGTAATGTAGAGATACATGAATAAGTGACCGGGTGTTGTTTGTCAATCTAATCCCGGAATACAATACAGAATAACTTTCTATATGGTTTGTATTGTATGCGTTCAGACAGCGTGTAAAAGGATGATAGCAAAACCTGCCTTTCTCTTAATCGAGTTTCGTGATATAGATTATGTAATCCTAAGATGAAGATTACTTTCATAAGTTGTAGCCATAAACAGGCTATGACTTATGATTGCACCAAGATGAAGATTAATATTATTCCATATATCCATTGACTATAATCAATTAATATGTTATGATTATCTTGTTAATGAGAAATATCTTTGTTTTGATGAGCGTTAGCGAAGAAAAATAAAGTATTTCGATATTAACAGGTCTTGTAAAGACCTCTTAAAATGACATACAAAAGGACTGACAAATGAAATATTATATGGATGACTATGACCCAATACAACAACAACAAATAGAATCTAATAGAGACATAGATTTAGCTGTTGATGAGGCAAATGAAATACTACGGCTAATTAACCAAACTAAGCAATACATAGGTAAACGAATGGCTTATGGATATTATCAAGAAATAGAGTTCTTAGATAGCTTAAAATCTTGGGTTGAATACGACAGACATGTATCTGAAAAACAAATGACCTACTTCTGGCATCTATATGACACTAATATACCAGAAAAGATTGAATCTGGGCTTATTTAAATAACCCTTGACTCTTTTATCATAAATATGTTATAATGACTAA
>Ga0213860_10000946_pt1 | contig 11760 bp, 24 predicted proteins | sample PICome_3_FD_160118 | JGI IMG/M metagenome (GOLD analysis project Ga0213860, IMG submission 160118) | Coastal seawater microbial communities near Pivers Island, North Carolina, United States - PICO550 | ecosystem: Environmental > Aquatic > Marine > Coastal | place: USA: North Carolina...
AACTTCCAAGAGACAAAGATCTGTTTCGCAGACGAAGTAAATGCAAACGGTATGGGAGGTATCAGATAATGTTTTTTAAGATCGTTCCTAACATCTCATATGATGAGAAACCTATTAGTTATCCTTTCTCTGAATCAGACTTCGTAGTTGCGAAGAACTTCTTCCGTCGCTACAAAATTAACGAGGATATCTTTCAATATGCTGTGTTCTTTAAGAAGTACACTATCGTTGATGGCGAAAGACCAGAGACACTAGCAGAAAAAGCATACGGTGATCAGTTCCTTGACTGGGTGATCCTTCTTACCAATAATATGGTCAATGCACAGTATGACTGGCCACGTAGTAACTATGAGATGTATAGGATCGTTGAAGAAGAGTTCGATGATCCATACTCTGAGATCAATCACTATGAGATCAGAGAAACCATCGGACAGTATCAAGCAGGTTTACATGTAGACGAAACGTTCTACAATGGAACACACAAAGTTAATGTCAATGGTACAGTGACAACAAAAAACGGCAACGAGATTGCAAGTCCCGTTACCGTTGCTGAGTATTATCAAGCAGAGAATGAAAAGAAGAGAGAAATATATCTACTCAAACCTCGTTACTTAGATAGTTTTGTTGCTGACTTCAAGAGGAAAAACCTCTACAAGAAAGACGACAACTTTATTAGTCAAAGACTAAAGAAAACTGGTTGACTTTTTCGGGCAAAAATTTGCCCGAATTTTTTTTCCAGTTTTACCAATCGTCATCATCAAATTTCAAATTCTCTTGATACTCTGCATTATTTTTACAATAACCATGAACATCCATTTCCATCTTAAGATGTGCTTGTGTATGTATTGATTCTATAACAAGAACGACCGCAAGTAGAAGCGTTGGGAATATCCATAGTTGAGAGGAGCAACAAGCAATACACCATTGCTTCCACTTGGGATCACAGTTCATCAGAATTTAAAGATAGAGATAGAGTTTTTAGCATCCTTCTCGTTAGAAGTAATGAAGAGACCTTCATCTTCTAGAGCGAGAAGACCTTCAGGTGCCTTACCCGTAGGAAGGATCTGGAGGAGTTTAGGAGCAGACAGATCAGTAATGTCATAAACACCAACAGCGTTTGCTCTCTCAGCACCTACGAATAACATACGAGTGCCACCATAGGTTCCAACCGTGACGGATTCAGGTTCAACACCCTTCTTCTCAGCACGTTTGTCATTCCAGTAACCTGCCTTGGCAAGTGTATTTTCAAAGGTGTTGCCTGAGTCATACACAATCGTACCATCCTTATGGAAGATTGTAAACCCTCTGGATCCACCACGCTTGTGTTCACCACGACGCTTCAGTTTATAGTCACCTTCATTAGCAGTAGCAAAGTGATCGTTGTCAATCCAAGCAACAGCATCAGGTTCACGACGTACACCCTGACGAGAACCAACAGGCATATAATAACCGTCTTTGGTGTCGTCAATATCATAGAGGTCTACCTTGCCAGCAGAGAAATTGGAGATGACATTACCACTGGAATCAAGAACAACCATATGGTTATTCTCTTGCAGAGTAACAACAATTTCACCTTTGTCATTGATGTCAACAAACTCAGGTTCAGGATCGCTAGGAGCAATGCCAGCAAGTCCACGAACATCTGCATAATTTACTTCACCATCAAGAGTTACAATAGCGACGTTACCTGCAGGATACTGAGGGATCAGTCCATCGTTGAGGTCTTCGTCTCGTTCATTTTCAATAGCAATAGCAGCAAACTTGCCATCGGGACTAATAGACACAGCATCTGGTTGACCAGCAAGAGCAATCTCCTTTACTACTTTGTACTCCCACATATCAATCACTACCACCTTGCCCGATGGATTCGTGAAGGATGATGAGGTGTTAACAGCCGCAACTGCATACCCGTCATGGATTGCCACACTGGTTGGTTCACCACCGACATCCACAGAAATGATAGAGGTAGGGTTAGAAGGGTCAGAAATGTTAACGAAGTCAACACTTCCTTTATCTGAATTGGTGTACGCGAGGATTTTTCCATCAGATGCAATAATTTCAGCAGCGGAATCTTCACCTACTCCATACTGACCGACCTGCTCAAAAGCAGGTCCAGCGATAGCAGAAGAAAGGGCGGAAATATCCGCCCCAACCAATGCTCCACCAACTGCTACTGGTAATGCTACCAGTTTGAGGAGCTCGATAATCATATCAAAGACCCTCCACAGCAGCAAGGGACTTCTGACGAAGCTCTTCAGGGAGAGGAACATAACCCAGAGAATCTGAAGCACCTTGTGCTTCTTCACTCAGCATATAACGAAGAGCAGGTTTGACTTCATCAGTCTTATGTCCAGGTTCTGCAAGGATCCAGGTCAAAGAAACGATAGGGAATGCGTTAGCACCAGCGGGGTTAGCGTCAGTTCCACGCAGTTTATCGTCCAGGACGATTTCTGCCAGACCAGCAGCAGAGGTCTCACCATTTGCTTTCACATAGTTGCCTGCTTTGTTTTGGATAGCAGCCTGTTGGAACTTGCCACCAACAACATAACCATAGTTCAAGTAACCAATCGCACCAGGGGTGTTACGAATAACACCAGCAACACCAGAGTTACCTTTGCCAGCAACGGTGCCAGCAGCAGGCCATGCAACTGCTTTACCACGTCCTACTTTGACTGCCCAATAAGGCGAGAAAGCAGAGAGAGAATTGGTGAAACCAGCGGTCGTGCCCGAACCATCAGAGCGAACAGCGACAGTGATAGGACCTGCAGCACAACCGAGCTGCGACCAGTTATCAATACGTCCATAGAAGACCTTAGTAAGTTCTACTTGGGAGAGTTTGAGATCGCATCCAGGTTTGTTGTATGCAATTGCAATCGCACCACCAGTCATAGGGATTTGGACCATAGGACGGGAGATGCCAGCAAGTTTCTTGTCAGAAACTGCTTTGTCAGACGCACCGAAGTCGGTAGTGCCTGCTTTGTATTGTCTTACACCAGCACCAGAACCAACTGCTTGATAGTTGACTTGGTTGCCAGTCTTAGTAGCGTAGTCTTGGAACCACTTTTGATAGATTGGAGCGGGGAATGATGCACCAGCACCATTCAGTGATCCTGCCATGGCGGCAGAGGGTGCTGCAATAGCAACAGCACCCAGAGCGAGAGCGGCGAGTTTCATATCGTCGTTAGGTAATTAGTGTGCAGGAAAAGTAAATCAGAAGTTGTAGGTCAAAGAACCTTCATACTTCCACTCAACTACATCATCAGCATCAGGCATGGTCCACTCAGCTTTAACTTTAGCGCCAAGTTTGTCAGTCAGTTTGATCTTAGAACCAACTTCAAGTTGCTTAGCAGTGGTGGTCTCTTCACCATTCTTGGTCTCCCATGCAGGACCAACTTCAATATAGGGTTTGAGGTTACCAACTTTGGTTTCATAACCAACACGGGTTTCAATATAATTCTTATCCATTTCGCTATCTTCACCCTTGATGCCAACCTTAGTGGTGACATAAGGACCAGCCATAGCAGGTGCTACGGAAGCAGCGGAGAGTGCTGCTAGGGCAGAAAGTGCCAGTGCTTTTTTCATTTTTGGAATTCCTTCGTAAAAAAATAGATCAACGACTTTTGATCCAAAAGTAATTTAGCATGGATTAACCGTTAGGTAAACTAAGGTTAGTTTAAACTTTAAGTAAAGGTCAGTAAAAAGGGTCTCTGTTAGGAGACCCTAGTAAAGTTATTTGTCTTCGAGTTTAACACGATACACAGTGCGTCGTGCAAACCGTTGATCAATCTTTAGTTTACCAACATAGAGACCCACGATCCAGGCAGTAAAGAGGAAACCCTCAAACCATCCCATCGTGTTCCATGCTTCTACTGCATGTTCCATATCACTCCTCCGCGAGACGTGCAAAGTAGGACAGGGCATCGTCGTCATCAACGACTGCCTCTTCCTTCACAGGAGAGGGAGTAGATGCTGCTGGCGTGATGTCAGGAGCATTGAAACCTTCACTCTCATCCTCATAGGTCTCAGGGTCAACACGACGAGCAGCAGGACGCTCACTGATGCCGAGCACCATGTTCAAGCGACGCTCAAGATCCTCGTAGGACTTGAACTGATCCTTTGCAGTGAATGCTTCCAGAGAATACTCTTTCTTCCACACTGCTTCCAGTTCATCATCGTCAGGACTGATAGCAGAGACGCTATCGAACTCAGAACTATCATAGTTCCAGTAACCTGCGACCTTCTTGATCTTCAGTTTGAAGTTAGCACCTTCCCAAAGATCAAACACGTTGACTGGGGTCTCGTCTTGGAACTCAGGTTGCATGGCAGCAAGGATCTTGTCATGGATCTTCTTGCCATACTTGTAGAGGAACACCTTGCCCTCGTTCTCAGGGTTCTTAGGATCTTTAACGACAAGGATGTTGCTATAGTAAGAGAGCTTACGCTTCTGCTTACGTGCAGTCTCCTTATCTTCATCGCTGCCGCTGTTCCAGAGGCGACGATTGACTTCACCAACGGGATCCTTTTCGTTGAGTGTAGTCAGGGAGTTTTCGATGTACCAACCACCAGGACCTTGGAAGGCATGGGAGTACACCTTTGCCCAAGGGATGGTCTCACCCTCAGGAGCAGGAAGAAAACGGATTACAGAATAACCGTTACCAGAGTCGTCAACTTTGGGTTTCCAGAATCGCTCATCAACGTTCTTACCGCTGGATGATTTCTCAAGTTCTTTCTGAAGGAACTGGAAATTGTTCTGGGACTTGCGCTTTAGATCTGCGAATGACATTCGGATTACCTCGGATTAGTTTGGATTTGGTTTAAGTGTTGGGTCTTACGTGCGAACCAGTCTCCCAGTCCCTTCTGCCCAACGGAGTTATAATAACAGGTGACAGGTCAGGCGTCAACCTTGTGTGTCACTTTCAAGTTTGTCCTTCATTGCCTGAACTTTGTCTAGCAACTCTTGGAACATGCTCTCGATGCTGGTGTCTGGTGTGGCACCTAGCATGATAACACCCTGCTTCATCGTCTCAACAACAGACTTTGCTTCAGGGTCGTCGCTCAGTTTAGCACGTGCATAGAACACCTGCTGCTTGCCGATAAGTTTTTCTAGTGCTTCAAAGTATTCCATTTTTCTTTCAGGTTCCAACAGGATGAAGTTCATAGCAGACCTGAAACAGAACTGCTGCAACTCCAACATCTCTTGGATGTCACCTTTTACAATCTCGGACTTAAAGAAACTCATACTAGCATTAACTTGGCACGACTGGTTTTTTTCATAAAGTTTAGTTGCTGTGCCTCGTGGCGCAGCTTCTCTTTCAGCGGTTTGCTGATCAATTTGTTCACACTATCTAGTTCAATTTCGTTCACCTCACAATAGTGGATAACCGAATCAATATAATTCATGTCTGGATTGTGTAAAGCAATCTTCTCCACTTCCTGCGAGAACTTCGCAGCGGTCATAAATTTATCCTCTAATAATTGTTTTTTGTCCATATCGTTCTTGGTACTCGTCGATGTAACTCATTAGTTTCATAAAGTATTCTTTCTTAGGTGGAAGCACCTTGACTTGAGTTTCGCCATTCTCGCAAGCAACGATCGTTACGAGTTGCTTTACAGTCAACCCGTAATTTTCTTGGAGCATACATGCGTATGCTGTTTCCTGTACGAAATAGTCGTATAAGTATTCTTCACGCTTAGGTTCTTCTGCTGTCTTAAAGTCAATGATAGACAGCACTCCGTCGAACTCAGCGATACAATCTACGCGCCCTGCTAACTCTAAATGTTTAGAGTACAGTGCTGCTTCCTGTAAGTATATGTTATTTATGCGGTCCAGTGTGGACCGACTGTGATGAAACATTAACACAGGAAGAGGGAACTTCTTATACTTCTTTAGGTCCAGGTTGTTATTGAAGTAGTCCTCAGCAATGGAGTGATACTTTGTGCCACGTCCAGTAGCACGAGCGGACTTGGCATTTGCCTTTTCCTCTCCTACTCTAGCACGCCAGCGGGCAATGCCCGCCATCTTCTTAGCGTTGTTACTAATCACTGTGGTGACAGATGGAAACTTGTCTCCTGTTGGTGTTAGATACATACGCTTGCCATCTACCATCTCAGCAGACATTTCAATAGGATCTAGTCCCACGTGATTGAACAACTTCATAGACCTAGATTAATTTTATTGATAAGGTAAGACTTGACTAGACCAGAACGAACGATATCATCGATACCGAACTCAACCATAGCAAACTCAGGCATTTTCTGTAGGATGCGTTGGAAGTCAATGATACCTGTACGCTCACTGATCTTTTGCAAGTCAGTTTGTGCAGCATCACCACAGAATACAATTTTACTGTCTTGACCAACACGAGTGATGATACTATCCAGTTCATGGAAGTTCAGGTTCTGACACTCATCAATGATAATGATTGCATTGTCGAGTGTAGTACCACGAATGAAACTAGTAGACCAAAACGAGATTGTTTCCTGTTGCTTCAGGTTATCATACAACATTTCATATGATGCATCATCAGGCATCTCAAACATGGATTGCACCATGTTCTTGTAAGGGATCTGATAGAGAGAAGACTTATCCTCGTGGTCACCAGGAAGGAAACCAATCTCCCTAGTAGCAACTAGAGAACGAACGATATAGATCTTTTCATATGGTGTGTAGTCATTCAACACATCCTTGAGTGCCTTGTACAGTGCCACGAAGGTCTTACCTGTACCTGCTACGCCATAAGCATAGACCATCTTACCTTCATCCCAGGCATCAAACATGACCTTCTGGTTGTCAGTAAGTGGTTCAATCGGAAGCATGTAGTCTTCACTGATTGGTTTGCGACGCTTCATTTGCTTCGCAGTCATACCTTGTCCAGGTGCTTTGGTAGTCTTCTTTCTAGCAGGCATATCAGTAGTTGTATTTGTCAGTAATGGTTTTATTTCGTGGTGCTTTAGGGATCACCTTATTTTTCATGATGTCTTTCCATCCAGGATGGGTCTTTGCCATCTTGTCTCTCCATTCACCCACCTCACCAGAGGCAGGACATGTAGAGGGATCACTCCAGTCTCTCTGCCAATCAGGATTATCTTTAGACCACTGTGACCACTCTGCCATGGTCATACGAACATCTTTTTGTTCACCAGTGACTTTATTAATAACTGGATACGTCGGCATCTTCTTTCTCCTTTTTATTAAAACCAAATGGACCAGATAGTTTTTCTTCTAGTGCTTGCTTCAATGCAATGCCACCAATTGCTTCCATAACTTTGAGGACTTGTTCAGGTTTGACACCCTCCCCAAGTTCTTTAGCAACATAATCATACTTAGGCCAAAAGGTTTCGCCTGCTTTTTGATAGTCTTCAAGTGTAAGTAGTTTCATTGCCATTCAAGTGCTTCAGATACTGTAGGAAATTGTTCAATAAAGATTTGCTTACATGCGTCAGCAATATCCATGTGTTCTTTTTGTGTGCCATTCGCAGAGCGAAGAGAGATGTAATGGATCCATGAACGAACAGAACCAGACATGTAGATGCGAGTTGGTGTTGCCAAAGGAAGCACAAAACGAGCACACTCCTTTGCAATATCAGCGTCAAGCATTTCTTTGTAGAGTTTCATACCCTCTTCAAAGTGTCGCTTGATTTTGATCTCGAACTCTTGCTTAGTAAAAGGATCAATGTCATCAATAGAATTCTGACGGTTCTTTGTATCTTGACGACGAAGATCAAACAAAGGGATCTCATCTGCCAACATAGAACTGTCAGCATACCGCTGAGAAAACTCTTGATATGTAAACGAACGGTGCCTCAAAATTTGAGCTGCGATACCACGAGTGGTCTCGATCTCAAGTGTCATGAATGCTTGTTCAAACACAGACCAGTGTTGATGAGTGACGCAATACTTTAGTAGACCAGAAACCTTAGGGTTCTCCTGGTTGTTCGGGTTGCTCACTCTCGCCACGTACCCCATTGTCTTCTCCGCTTCGGGAGTTACTTGGATTAGACGGACTAGTCCATGTTGTTGCTTCATCTTTAAATCCTTTGCTCATCATTTCGCGTTTGCGTTTCAGACCCTGCTTTGCTGCACGAAGTTGCAACTTCATGTAGTGGATCTCTTCATCAGTATACAGCATAGGGTTCTTATCCGCAAGCTTAATAGCTTTCTTTGCTGCTTTAATTGTATCCTTGAACCTCAATTTATCCTCCGTAATATGCTAGGTAATATTTTACAATGCCATCAGGTCTAACATTGCCTTGTGATACCCAGTCATGAGCACATTCATAAATTGATTTTTGTGAATACTCAGGTTCACCATTTGGTTTCATTTGGTGACCGAAACGAGCAAGTAACACACGAAGTGCTGCTTCTCTGTACTGTAGTTTCTCTTCACTGTACCGCCAATCAGTCGGGGTATCCGTCATCGTCATCTCTCCCTTCATAAAATCCAAAGTTTGGGTTGCCCACTTCTGTAGATCGGTAAGCATCAACATCAGAGTATACCTCACTCTCTAGTGCATTGACAAGAGACTTGAGGTTCTTGACGATGAGTTTAAGTTTCTCTCGGTCCATCTATTTAGTAGTATGGTATATGCCATTATACCATAAAAAAAGGAGGGCGTCTATGCCCTCCTATTAAATGCTGGTAGTGAATACTTTTCATCTAACCAGTCTCGCAAGTGAACTCGATAGCAAGACCAGTATGTTACCCCTCTATACTTGAGTTGGTAACAACTTGGTGGTCTGCTATCTTTATCCATATCATCGTAATGATATGTGTAATTCTCCATATCACTTCTGATAGGTGTGTCCGCGATAGCAGAATGTACCATGGACTTCATCAACTTCACCTTGCTTGCACTCGTACTTAACACCACGATAAGAAGTGTGAAGAACTTGTGCGTCGTGAAGTGCGTTAGCTTTTTTGATTTGCTTTTTGATGAGGGTTAGGGTGTTCATTGTAGGTCTCCTAAAAGAATGGGTGATTGAACCTTCTCTCGTTTCCGAGGATCCGTTTCCCGTTCCTTCAGTCGTTTGCGTCCCAGTTACAATGAGGTGTTGCTTCCTTTAAGGTCTCAACAATCTCCGTCTGAATACTTTCACTCATCATATCGTTTGCTCTGACACGACCAATCATCTCGGAAGCATCTTGACAAGCAATAGAGGCATAGAGTAAAAGTTCTAACATGGGATGAACGCTCCGTTCCGCGACTTACTTGCGTCCTAGATCAACATCTGATCGCACTGACCTTCTACTTTTGATCTAAGATAACCTAATAGATTATATTTAGACCGACGATCTAAGTTGTCATCCATAAGGATTTCAACTCTTCTCTGTAAGAACCTTTCACAACTCATGTGCCACCCATAAGGTGATCCTTCATTATGATGGGCAAGGGTCAATGCCAGCAAAGTGCTGATCATTGGATGAACGTATGGTAATTATACCACAATTATATAGTGTGTGCAAACGGTAACATATGATACCGTTTAGTTGCCTGCTAGGTAGAAGGCATCTCCTCGTGCGCGACACACTCTTTTGACTTGACAATTATATGTCTCGTTTGGATCCTCTGAGAGTAAATTCTTTGCAAACTGCCACGCTTCCTTGTAACGACTAAACTTATATACATCGTCATAAGTTTTAGCAGATACAAGAACTCCATCCTTTCTCCATGACTTCATAGTATGCCACTTCATAGGGTCAGAGTTTTTGCAGTAGAAAATACACCAGTTCATTTCTTTTTCTTTTTAGGATCGTTCCATAGTTTGGGATTAATTTTACCGTCAGTTTGTTTCATGCTGACGACGCTCCTATATTTATCCCAATAGTGATCAAAGATGTCTACCTTTTTTGGGGCGACAGCAATGTCATATTGGATACCTGTTCCACTCTCATATCCTACGAGGTATGCAGTGTATGGTAGTGAAGTGTCTTTCGCTAGATCTGGGTCACATTGTTCATGGATAATTTTAATCTTCATACATACTCAACTACGATTTCCCCATTGAATTGAGGGATATGCTTCTTCAACACACTGTCTGGTGATCTTCCAGCGTTTGCCGATTTGCTTGTCCTTCATTAGACATAATACCTCAGCTTCGCCTTTATGTAAACCTTCTAGCAGTTGAATAAACAAACTTTCACGACGGGTCTGTGAGATATTAGCACCACCCTTAAAGAAGAGATAGAGTTTACGATACTCATGGTTTAGTACAGTGTGCTCTGTCTCTTCAGGCGCTTCATTTTGCTCATAAGGCACCTCACCTACTGGGAGCATAGAAATAACACTCTCGTCGAAGTTGGCAATCAGAATTTGTCTGAGTGCTGGGGTGTTATATTCCTGTAGAAGTTTAATCTTCTGTGCTTTAGTCTTAGCGTTGCTTACTTTTTGCAGCACTTCATTCAGTAATAATTTCATGACCTAATTGATAGCGTAAGTATATTTATTCGTCGTCAAATTCGTCTTCATCTACGAAGCGAACTGACAAGAGTTCTTCGTTGATCCATTGACCTTCAGAGTTTAACATCTCTGGGTGAACATTATCTTCTTGTGCTGCATACATGTACTCGTGAAATTTTTCATTTACTGTCCAACCAGCAAACACACCTACACATAAAAAGATAAATGATGCTGTTGCCGATAGATAGACGAATAAAGTTTCAGTCATTGTTCAACTCCGAACTAATTTTTTTCCTTTTCCCACCAAAGTTCTAAGTTGAAGTAGACTTTTCTCTTTAGGAGGGTGAATAATCTAGTGATTGCAAAACCCTTTTCGGGTTTTGGATCTTCTTTTTCTTCCTTCGATTTAGCCCCCCTAAGCATGAGCTCTATGCCTTTATTTATTTTAAGTTCGCTCATTTTTTCTTTGCTGAGACATATCCTTTTTGTAGTAGCAACTTTGCAGTCTCTACCAGTCCTCCAAGAGGTTCATTATCCAAAAGAACATACGGGAAACCGATTGCATCAGGGTGCTCAAGTTTGAAATAATCTTTACTGATGTCTTTACCAACATGGATTGTAGTAATTTCTAATACCTCTTCTCCATTTGGTTCAACTCTAGTGAACAACTCTTTGAGTTGTGTACAGTAAAAACAATTTGATGTAGTGAATGCCTTAAGGTGCATAGTGTATCCATCCTGTGATAATCATTTTTTCTTCATCAATAGCAGGGTTACCACGATGAGTGTGTGTCCAATCTGATGGCCAGATCAATGTCAATCCTTTCTGTGGTTTAACATCAATCTCTTGGAAGTAGAACTGGGTCTCACCACCGTCGCCAACAACATCAGTCAGGTATGTCATGTAGACAAGGTGCCTACAGAGATTGATAGGATCCATGTTGTTACGTTCGCAGTGGAAATCTTTATATCCACCACCCTTAGGATACCACTGGATGTTATGACCTTCCCTAAATCCAATCCTACCGTTAGGTTCTGCTTGAGAATACCTGTCAAAATATTTATTCGCTACCTTCTGTAGAAGATTTCGATAGGAATGAAACGTGGTGTTACTAGAGTTCTCATGCACAACCAGATCCATAGAATCTTTTGTATGCTTATCAATTACACCTTTACCAACCATGCCAGGATGCTTATCACTTTCTGTGGTTGAATGAAACATCTCAACCAAACCATCACAAACATCAGTGGGGATAAACCACCCTCCAATAAAACTATTGAAGGGTAGTTCAAACTCAGGGAACTGTATTGCGTTTCGCTTTTCTTCCATAAAAAAGAGGGTCATATAACCCTCAGTATATCA
>Ga0213860_10000948_pt1 | contig 11759 bp, 4 predicted proteins | sample PICome_3_FD_160118 | JGI IMG/M metagenome (GOLD analysis project Ga0213860, IMG submission 160118) | Coastal seawater microbial communities near Pivers Island, North Carolina, United States - PICO550 | ecosystem: Environmental > Aquatic > Marine > Coastal | place: USA: North Carolina | collected...
TGGGTTTGACGCATACACAGATGGAGTACCGCTAATTGAACCGCTCGAGAGGCTCATACCGTCTGGAAGTTGAGGCTCGATTTCCCATGTTTCTGGCTCCAAAGAAATATATTGTATTTCTGCAGGTTGATGGGCCCACAATTCAACACCGGTACTGGTCGATGAAGAGCCGGTATTATGGCTGGCAGAGAAATAGATGGTATCACCAAGGAAGGTGGACATGTATTGACCGGGGTTGCTATGACGTGTTGATGGAGCGATGTCGGTTACTCGCCATGTGGAATGGTTCGAGGTGTCGTGGGCCCACAATTCCGTTCCATAGGCTGAATTCTGGGCATCGAAATAGATGGTATCGCCAACGACAATGGACATGTATTCTCCGGGATCGCTGTTGCCACTACCGCTCCAGATGTTCACCACTTGCCAAGTGGAATCGTTGGATGGATCGTGAGCCCACAATTCCTTTCCATCGGCTGAAGTCGTGGCATCGAAATAGATGGTGTCGCCAACGACAACGGACATGTAATAGCCAGGAGAGCTGCCAGTAGAACCGCTGTAGATGTTCGCTACTTGCCAAGTGGAATCGTTGGATGTATCGTGAGCCCACAATTCCCTTCCATCGGCTGAAGTCGTGGCATCGAAATAGATGGTGTCGCCAACGACAACGGACATGGAAAAGCCAGGATAGCTGCCAAAAGGACCACTGTAGATGTCCGCTACTTGCCAAGTTGAATCGTTGGATGTGTCGTGAGCCCACAATTCCACGCCCCCAAACCACCATGCGTCGAAATAGATGGTGTCGCCAACGACAACGGACATGTGTTCACCGGGAAAGCTATTACTAGTACCGCTGTAGATGTCCGCTACTTGCCAAGTTGAGTCGTTGGATGTATCGTGAGCCCACAATTCCGTTCCGCTTCCATTTGTGGCATCGAAATAGATGGTGTCGCCAACGACAACGGACATGTATTCGCCAGGATTGCTGTTACTAGTACCGCTGTAGATATCCGCTACTTGCCAAGTTGAATCGTTGGATGTGTCGTGAGCCCACAATTCCCTTCCGCTTCCATATGTAGCGTCGAAATAAATGGTGTCGCCAACGACAACGGACATGTATGAGCCAGGAGAGCTGCTACCACTACCGGGCGAGATGTCTGCTACTTGCCAAGTTGAATCGTTGGATGTATCGTGAGCCCACAATTCCCTTCCATCGGCCGAAGTCGTGGCATCGAAATAGATGGTGTCGCCAACGACAATGGAAATATATTGTCCAGGATTACTATTAAAATAAGAGGGATAAATGTCATCCACTTGCCAAGTGGAATCATTTCCATAACCAACCCAGTCTTCCATACTTGCATTTGCTGCATTTGTGAGGTAATAATCGAGGGAAATTGGTGTCATCGTCGCACCGAGTTCAAGGGCTGCACCGTCGACTGGAGATGAGAGAGATGCGTAGGGTGTTGTCTTGAGCCATAGATCGACTTGGTAGGTCACGTTGCTGATGTTTGCAGTGACTGTGTACGTTGTTCTGCTCGTCGTGGTTGTTGGTGTACCGCTGATGGTGCACGTGCTGCTGTTGATGGACAGACCTGAAGGCAATGAAGGTGAGACGGTGCATGCGTTCGCACCGGTGACGTTGGTCATGCCGCCGCCTGAATTCAGATTCAGGTTGAACGTTCGCGAATAGGATGTGGAGGAAGAGTTGGCATACACCGTGTATTGGCCTGCGCCTTGAGAGGTCGAAGGCGTTCCAGTGATCGTCCCTGTGAAGGTATCCAACGACAATCCTGCAGGGAGGCTGGGTGAAATATCCCAGGTGATTTCACCAACGTCCATTAGCGTGGAGATATCCGATGCAGAGAGGACTGCATCGTACAGGTACAAGTCATCCAGAATGCCTTCAAATGGATCTATTGTACTACTCGTAGCGAATGAGCCCAAGAGCGCGAACTCAGACGAAGTCGATGAGGTGAAATCACGGCTAGTGTAGGTTGTGCGCTGAACGTCCAAGGACCCGTTCACATAGAAATTCACCACAAAATCGTAGCCGCTCCTGGTAGCGGACACGCCTATGTGATACCACGTATCATTCTCGAGTTGTGTGCTTGAATAATGATCATTCCAGGCTCCACTGAAGGTTTGACGAATTCTGAGGTTGAGCGATCCGTTGGTGTTCATTCTGAGGTGGTATTGTGGGTGGTTGTCAATGATGGACTGTTCTGTTCCGACATTGGTTGGTTTGATCCAGAGTGACAACGAAATGCGGTTTGAACTGATGGCCAGTTCACTCAGGTTCTGTTCGTAAATGACCTTCTCATCCAAAGCGTGCATTTCTCGACCGTGTCGGTCGTAGGTCAGGTTCGAAGCAGACAACGTTGAGTTTTCCACTGGAGTGGACGTGGTGTCGTTGACCGAATGATCGAACGGGAAAATCGCCGTTTCACTGGAACTAAGGCTACTGGGCAGGGAGAAATTGTCCCATTCGAGAGAGAACTCGATGGGGGTGATGGCTGTGCCATTGGCCGATTGGGTGGCTGAACCCGATGTGGTTCTCAGTCCGATGTTGTTGACGAAACTCGATTGAGAAGCGCCACTGCCCGAGCCACTGCCCGAGCCACTGCCTGAGCCGCTTGCCGCACTGGCATTGTACTGGAAGGTGATGTTCGTCATCGCTTGGCCGATAATGAGGTCTGCTCCATCTTGACTCGGGAACAGAGGTCGTTCATCTACCCCAATCCAAATCTGCCCTCGTAAAGTCCCTTGAGAAGTATTGGCATAGATCGTGTACGTCTGATTGGTCGAAAGCGTGGTTGGCGTACCGCTGATTGTACATGTTCCCTGTGTGAGTGTGAGGCCAGCGGGTAGGGCGGGTTGTACAGAACAAGTGGCAGACGACAAGGGTGCTGGTGGCCCAGCCACCTTTCCGATATTTACGAATGTTGGACCTGCATTGGTTGTACCATCTCCGAGTTGCCCCTGACTGGATTGCCCCCAGCACCACATGGACCCATTTTCGAGCAGAACACAAGAATGGTACCAACCGACAGAGATGTCAACGGCTCGAACTGAACCGTGGGGCCATGGAATCAGCGTTGGTTCAAGAACATCCGAAGATGAAGTTGAATATGCTGCCTTGTCATCTCCCCAACACGCTACTGAGCCATTGGAAAGAATGACACAAAAGGTTTCATCTCCAGCGGAAAGTGAAATTGCAGAAAGATTTCCTGGCATTGGGTTGGTAAAACCTGCGATGCTTGTATTCGACGTCGAGGTCCCAACACCTCGTTCACCATGAGGTGAATTGTGCCCCCAACAAGCGACGGAACCATTTTCATACAATGCGCAAAAGGTTTCCGTCGAGCCTTCAATGGCGACGATATTTCCCTCAGGGAGAATGGCTTTCTTTGCTCCAATATAGGTGTTGGTATTTCCTTGACCGAGTTGTGCATAGGAGTTCGCTCCCCAACACATCACACCTCCATCATCGAGCAATGCACATGTGGATTCGTGCGCCAGTGCCATATCAACCACCTTTGCTCCCGAAGGTAACACGGTAACGGGGGTGTATTCCCGCATCGTAGTCGTGTTGCCGATACCAAGTTGTCGGTAGAGGTTGTAGCCTGTACACAGGGCTGAACCGTCGTCGAGAACAACACATGCATGGTCGTGGTCTGCATGAATGGATGCAACTGTTCGTCCGCTCGGAAGCGGAACGTAGGTTGGGGTAAGATGATTCGAAGCCGTCGAACCCAAGCCAAGTTCTCCGTCAACGTTGTTGCCCCAACAATACAACGATGAGTTCGAAAGTAGGGCACAACTGTGGTCTGCTGCAAACATAGGAACTGCGACTGCATGGCTGCCTGAGGGTAAGTCAACCACTTCTGGAGATAGATAATATGTGCTGATTGACGACTTGGCGATTTGTCCATCGGCATTGTCACCCCAACATGCAACAGAACCGTCCTTCAGGACAGCACACGTATGGTAGTCACCTGTGAGTATGGTCTTCAAGTCATCATTGTATGGTGTATCCCAGCCACCATCGCCCGCATCAGCAGCGGTAGGTACGCCAAAGGTGATTGGTTCGATAGTTTCGCCTATTGCTGCTTCTACTCCTGAAACACTTGGTGATAACGGAAGATAGTCCGTGGTCAACCAGAAGGTTGCACCGTAGGTTTGCCCGCTGATGGTCGCTGTGAGGCTATACGTGGTTTGAGAGGTAACAGCGGTAGGCGTTCCGCTCACCGTACAATTTCCTTGATTGAGACTTAAGCCCGTTGGCAAGGAAGGATAAATGCTGCAGGAAGCGCCAGAGACAGCGTCAAAAGATGCGACGCTGAGTTCTTCTGGAGAATAAGCATACATTTTGTCATCATACCTGTTCTGATAAACAAACACATCGTCCATAAAAGCCCAATACTGGCCACTGGTACCAGATCCTTGCGTCAAAATATGGCTCGTCTCATTTGTTGAGATGTCGTACATGAGGAGTTCATCCCAGCCAGTGGTGGCGTCGTAATAATAGAAAAGTTGGTCTCGAGTAAATCCATGGAACCAGGATGCTCTGCGCCCGTAGTTGTATCCATTGTCAATCGAATAGGTGGCGTTCTCTTGCGCGTCATGGACCCAAATTCGATAGTTGTTGTTGATGTCCTGCCACCCTGTTAATCCAATGAAATATAACTTCCCGTCACGTACCAGGATATCTGGGCCTTCGTTGCTGATGAGACCGTCCACCCCATTATTCGTATTGATATTTTTCACCATCCACGTCGCGTTTGAAGAAAGATTGTAGGCGTACAACTCCGTGTCTACGCCTGCTGAAAAGTACACCACATCGTCGACGACGACGGCTTCGTTGAGGTTGCCACTGAGCGAAGAATTGACTTGGTATGACGTGTTGGATGTGATGTTGTACGCCCACAGGCCACTGTAACCAAACGCGATGATGTCATCTGAAACCATCGTGACCTGATCTTTAAACCCGTAATTCGAAGAGGACGTCGATCCGCCAGTAACATCGTGAAGCATGCTGGTCTGGTTCGTAGCGATGGTGTGTTTGTAAAGTTCCCAGCGGTACGTGCCAAATTCCTTTGCCGTGAAATACACCGTGCCGTTGTGATGAATGAGGTTTTTCAAATTTGAAAATGAAGTCGAGGGAGTTGTTGAATTCGACAAAAACTCGAGTTCAAGAGAGGTCCCATTGAATCGATACAGCCCCTCTCCTGGCCCATTGGTGTCCTCACCGTAAAGATAGAAATCGTCGCCGACCCTCAGCGGAGATGGAGGGAACGTCTTCGCGTTCGTGCCGCAGCAAGTGAAGGTTGGTAATTCAAAACCTGCACCACCAACTCTCCACTTCGTTCCGTTCGAGGTGTTGTATGCCCACAACTCATCATACCAGGAGGTAGAACCTGAGCTGTCGAATAAGAGGACGTCGTCAATGACGTACAAGAAAGTATAGAATCCACCAGAATGCGTGAGTTCTTTCCACGTCGTTCCGTTGCTCAAATTATGCATGTACAAATCGTTGTTGTCGTCGAACATGATGACATCGTCATCAAACACTACTTCATGGCCATTCAACTGGGATATTCTGTTGCCAAAACTAAAAGAAGAGTATGCCTCCGTGATGTTCCAATACGAATCGTTGCCTTGTATGGTTGAGGCGTCTTCCCCTTCAACATACCCGAAGGTGATGGGGTCCATGGCCGCGTTAAGAGGGAGTTTTGCCCCGTCAACGACCGACTGCCATAATTCAAAATCTGCTTCGCCGGGAGCCACATTAAGAATGATGTTGGCGGTTGCTGAAAAAGCAACGCCATCAACGGTCGAATTCGCATACATCGTGTATGTGCCACCGCTTATGACTTGAGTCGGTATGCCCGAAAGCACGCCTGATGCATTCACGCTCAAACCTGAAGGAAGTGTTGGGTCGACCTCGAAGGTCGCACCATCTGGAATAGATGTGGGTGCAAAGGTGAGTGAATCGTATTGTGTTCCATTGACATAATAGACAGTGCTTGAACCCGACCAAACGCCACCAGAAAAGGTGAATCGGCGTGCTGAATCAAGAGGTACGGGGTCACTTGCGGTTGTGGTCAATTGGGGCGCTCCATCGTTATCACCGTCGTGACAGGCAAAATCGCCGTTCAAATTCTGATTTGAGTTTGACGTTCCAAACCAGCTGAACGAAGGAGTTCCATTGCGGTCCATGTCATGGTCTTCAAGCACGTCCCAAGGCAAAATCATGGTCAACAAATAATCGTCATCTCCGCCAAATGAAGAGTCTGCAACCGATGAGTTCCAGTAATCGCTTGCCGGTGTAAGTTCGACCGATACGCTATCTGCGGAATCTGTTGGGCTATCGGCAGTTGTTGTGACGGTGTTGTTGTATATCTTGAGAGAATCTGAACCTGAGCCATAGTATGAAACAAGGTGTTCGTAGGTGCTTTTGTTTCCATCTGTATCAAACTCCATGCCCCACATGAACGATTGAAGACTCGTTCCCTGGGCGTTGGTTGGTGTGCCGTCAAGCCGAAGTTGAATAAACACCGAAGTCGCATTCGAAGCCGTTTGAACTGCTGGGTAGGTTTCGTTACCCACAATGTCGAGAGCGTCGTTGTTGCCATTGTCGCCCTGAACATCAGACATGACTTCATAGCCGCATGTCATAGCAGAGAAGGTAAGTCCACTTGGCAGTGCGGTTGATTTCGCTGGTAGATACTCCTCATCGAGGGTTTCATACCACGGATTAAAGATCCCGATATAACCAATCTGCGTCATCAACATCATGAGAATAGAGAGAAGCAGTGGTGTTCGTACTTCAGCAAAGCGTTCGCTGGACATAGAATGGTGTATCGAATGGAGGCACTTAATACATGACCCGATTATAAATGGTTGCTTGAAATACAGTCGGCCTTTTATTGCATTGAGAAAATACATTCAAATAGGAATAAAAGCCTATTATGAACGGTGGCGAGATGGTGAGTTCGGGAATGAGATACTTGCAAATCCACATTCCAATTGAACAAGGAAAGGACTTGCCCGGTTACCCACTCATATCTATGTTTGACCAAGTTTCCTTAATTTGCCCGGATGCTTTTGATAGTGAATTGCCGACATTTGTTTTGCAATTCATTGGTGATTTTTCAATGGGGTATGAGCAGTATCGTACATCAAGTGCACATCGTATTCTTCATGTCCATGAGCACAATGATAGGGTACTGGTTGCCACATGTCATTTGATAGGCACAATTCCGATGACCGTTCACAACACAGAAGGGGCTTGGCTACAAACACCAAGCTCGTTATTGCGCGAGAATGGAATGCTTTTGACGATTCTTGGAACAAAAAACGGGTTATCAGAGATTCGACAAAAGTTTAGTGCAATCTTACCAGGAGAAATGAAGATGAGAATCACTTCAGATATCAAGGCGGAGTGGGTGGCTGCACCTCAATTGCCCGAGAGAAGAAAGGAGGTCATCGAACTTGCAGTGGAGATGGGTTACTATCAAACACCAAGAAAATGCACTCAGCGAGATATTGCGGAAGCACTCAATCTCCGTCAAGGTACTGTGGCTGAGCACCTCCAGTCAGCAGAAGGTTCAATCATACAATCTTGGGCTGATCAAACCAAATCGCCTTGATGATTTACAAGACCACGAGAACTAGGGCGAGGGTCATTAACAACACCCCTAATGTTCGAAAGATTCGCCTCGATTTCGTTTCATCTTCGATATACGTCATCAACTTTCCACCGGTATAGGTCCAGAGTGTCATCGCTAGAACCCCTCCGGGTATAGTGATGGCTGAAATGAGAAGAATGCCTGAGAGTCCCCCGCCAAAGCCTTCGAGTGAAAGAGCCATGATGGCTGAAACCATTGTCCATTCCTTTCCGTTCACAAATTGCATCAACATTCCTGATGTAAAACCAAGTTTTGGAATCGTTCGTGATTGAAAAGAAAATGCGGTTCTAAGTTTATGCTCATCAATAGCACCGAGGAATTGGGATGGATTCAATGTATACACCTTGATGGCAATAGCCATAAAAAAGAGTACGCCGATGATTTCAAGCACCTGTTGAATCGTACTGTCTTCTTCAATCGATGAAACGAGTAACCCCGCCGTGATGTGTACGATGAGAAAGCCTGTTGCCATACCTGTAATGAGAACGATGTTTGAGCGTGGGCCGTGGATTGAACTATGAACAATGCATGTGATGTTGTTTGGACCAGGCGTTACCACCCCTAAAATGAGGAGAATGAGAACGGCGGTTAGGGCTTCAGTTTCAATCATGCTTCCACTACACTTGAACAAGAACGAATTCCGGGATGTTTTGTGCTAATGGTTTGGACATTTCAATCCAATGTTTATCTTTCTGCATTCCGACTCAATACTCAATATACTCCACCATAGACTAAACAGCAAAAACCGTTGTTTAAGTAGGGTGAGGGACCGACAAGGTGGTGGATATGATACACAAGAAGATGAATTTGGCCCCTGCTCGTACATACGACAGAACATGGGAAGAGATTGAGGTCATGCTTGAGCGTGCAGAAAAAAAGCGACGAGAATGGCGTTCGTGGTACGATGTTTGCAAGAAAGATGGCGATAAAGAGGGGATGAAAGAAGCCGCTCGGAATTACAAAGCCCTTGAAGGCGTTGTCAAAACACTTGAGTGGGTTCTTGGCCAAGAAGGCGTCAATGACCCGCTTCAATAATTCGTCAAAGTTTCTCGTGGCCACGTGGGCCCGCACCCCATTGCTTTCTTGGTAACGAATTCAAGCAATTATCGCGTATCTGGTGCTTCTTGCTCACCTTCATCGACTTCACCGTCTGAAGAATCTGAAGTTGAGCCTTCTCCTGATGATGATGTGTCTTCTTTGTCATCTTCAGCATACACTTCATCGTAGTAATAGTACGGATTTTCCACTTCAAACAACACCCGGTCGGATTCTTCAAGTGATGTGAGGTTGGTTACGGTCACACCACCAAATGAGATGGCGTAGATGTAATCGCCCATGAAAATGGACCGTCGAATATTGAAATCATTCCACCAATAGCGGTTGTCGCCACGGTCATACAAGTCAGAGTTGTTGATTTCGCCGTACAAACTGAGTTCGCCCGAAGTTTCGTTGACTTCTACGAGGACCAATTTCGAGACCCATTCATAATTCCAATAATACTGGCCTGCTTCATCATACCCAGATGTGTATCTGTAGGTCGACAAAGGAATACTGAGGAGATTCTTTGGCCCCCAGAATTGGAAGGCTTTGTGTTCATATGTCGCTTCAGACCATGACCACGCCCAACCTTCTTCTGATGGGTCTTGGACAGGTGAAACACGTAGAACATCGTCTCTGGTCGGGTTTGTTGGGTCGTTCACATCGAACAATGAGATTTGTGTTGAAGACCAATCAAGGCCCGTACCGTCTTCGTTCGCTGGACCAAGCCCTATGGTGAGAAGATGGCCCTCTTCGAGTGGGTGGATATACGTTGAAACGCCTGGGACTTCAAGTTCACCAAGGATTTGTGGTTGGGTGACATCGGAGAGGTCGATGACCCACAGTGGGTCGATTTGTTCGAAGGTGACGATGTAGGCCGTATCGCCAACAAATCGTGCACTCCAGATGCGTTCGCCTTCTGCAATACCGCTGACCTTACCAACTTCAACAAGCACTTGTTGGTTGGTCTCAACATCGATGGAGCGTGTGAGGGTCACGACTTGAGAGGACATTGGTTCAGGGTTGTCAAGCCACCAGCGGCCCCATTGGCCAGTGGTGGTCGCAACTCGTAGGATACCTTCGTACTCAGAGATGGAGAATTGATTGAGGATGGTTCCATCCACTCGTCCAGAGCCCGTGTACACTGTTTCACCAGGTTCACTAATGTCAAAAGTATGGATGTTGGTCATCTCTGTAAGGTTCTCATTCATCCAAAACCGCCACCAGTCAAACGAGTTTTCAGTCAACACAAGAACGTCGCTCGAAGCATACACTTGAGGGTAATTACCTATGATGTGGTCGACCTCAAAGCCAATATTGTCTGATGCGAGGTCAATCGAGAAAATACTGGAAATTCCACGGTTCAAACCGTCGGACGGTGCAGCGAAATTCGCACAATCTTCTGCTTCTAGCATTGAGTGTTCAACAAGTGTTGTTCCTTGCATTTCATACACTTTGGAGGTGAGGTCTTCGAGTGTGAGGTTTGCAAGAACCGCTTCATTTTCTTGCATGGTGTTGTATGCAACTTGTTGACGAATCGCTTTTCGAATTGGGTTGTCATAATCAAGTTCCCAGTAGCCATCAGGGAGGTCTAGCCATGTTTGGAGGCCGGGGACGTCCATCCATGCGTGAGAGACCATTCGAACTGTTCCACCAACCTCTCGGGCCGTCATGTACCAACCTTCGATGAAAAGCTCTTGCGAGGTTTCTGGTGCAGTACGGTCGGTGATATCGATCACGGTAAGTTTCGTGAGGGTTGATGTTCGCCATCCTCGGTAGCCATCATCCCACGCCATCGCTTCATACAGCGGGCTTGTTGATGGAATCGACCATGGGTTGACCGAAGAGATGACAACGATTCGGTCATCATCGAGCATCATGGCTTGAGGCGTTCCTTCGATGTCCATTTCAGAAGCGTTCTCAATCTGGCCGAATTCTGGGACATCAAGAATATGCAATGTACGCCCTTGAAGGAGGTAGATATGGTATCCGTCGGTCTTGACAAAATCTGCCTCGTCAACGCCTTCTTCTTGGTTATTGGTTCCAGAAAAATCCTCGCCTTCGGTTCGTGTGGTTGAACTTTTGGCGTTGTTGCCAGCACCAGCTGTGTCACCGTCTGCAGCCATTTCTGCATCTTCGAGCATCATATCGTCGCCCCAGAAGTAGTAATATTGTTCCTCGACCGCTTGAAGCAACTGTGTTCGTGCTTCTTCTCGAAGTGATTGCTTGAGTGAATTCTCGAGGGCGTCACAGTCTGGGTAAGAAATCAATGCTGGGGAAGTGGCAGAATACGACGGTGTATTGTTCCAGTCATCCGGTAAGACCACTGGTGTGTCGTCTGGATTGTCAATGGTTTCACTTGAAATGCATCCTGATAGGAGCATGCTTAAACAGAGGGCGAGAGCAACGAGTTTGCTTTGTACCATGAACAGTCTTGAGGGCCAACTTCATATTAAGGAGTTGGTAAATTGATTTTACACTTTAGACGCTTTCTTGCAGTGTTCTGCTCATCTGGAGTTGTTGGAGGCCGCGGTCAGAAGGTCGCCAAAATCTCTTTTTCTCTTCGTTTCGTTCAATCAATTCGCTCGCCTTCAGTTCGTTGATGTGATGGCTCAGCAGTTGTCGCGAGATGGCAAGACGTTCTCGTATTTCTTTGGTATCGACTCCTACCTGGCCCTTCTCTGCAAGGACCTCAAGAATTGCAAGTCGGGTGCCTGAAAGCGGGTTTTGAATCGCTTTTCGTTCGGCTTTAGGAATAAATGTTGAAGCATAACGACGGTTTTTTCCGTCCTTCCACGAGAAGATCTTGCCTTCTTTTTCGAGATTGCTTGTATGGTAAGCCGTCACACCGTTCGCGAGATGAAGTCCATCCCGTAAGGCTGAGAAATGAATACCTGCATTCGCTTCAATGTATCCTAAAATTCGTCCTTTGGTCAGTTCGTCTTCTCGATGAGTTTTCCTTGCAGCGAGCATAGGAGCTACAAGAGCGATAAGAACCACAACCCGCATGAATTCAAAAAACAGGCTTGA
>Ga0213860_10000954_pt1 | contig 11723 bp, 5 predicted proteins | sample PICome_3_FD_160118 | JGI IMG/M metagenome (GOLD analysis project Ga0213860, IMG submission 160118) | Coastal seawater microbial communities near Pivers Island, North Carolina, United States - PICO550 | ecosystem: Environmental > Aquatic > Marine > Coastal | place: USA: North Carolina | collected...
GTGGATTTGCTGTTCCTGCAGTTGGTGTTCCTGGATTAGTTGCTGATTCTCTAAATATTGTTATTGATGACTCTCCATCATCTCCATCTGCTCCTGGGTCTCCATCCTCTCCTTGTTGTCCATCTTTTAGTCTTAGGATTGTCATTTCATCTTCATCAACTACATAAGTACCACCAGTTAAATAGTTGGACGAGTAAACTTCTACTTTATAAATCTCGTTACCTAGTGAAAGTGCTCCTGCACTAATAGTATGTGTTTGGGTAGTACCTCTTGCTTGTACTTGTGTAAAGTTTGCACCACCATCTGTTGATTTTAAGAATCTATAAGTGTAGCTTCCAAAAAAGTTAAAAGGACTAGGAGATGATGCTCCTAATGTAATAGTAGAAGGACTAGGATTTGCTGAGTTTCCGTCATAGTTAAAAGCTTGACTAGAAGCTGTTAAATGTGTAGTTGCAAATATAAGTCCTTTATCAATAGTATATTCTTTTTGTAGTGTTAAGCTAGAAGCAGAAACAGTGCCTGTTAGTGTAAAGTTTTCTAGCTCAGTACTCCAGCTTGCTCCAGATAGTGAATATACTCCAGTAGAATTATTAATTGTAAGAGTTAATCCATTTTGTGTTTTAGTAGTAGTACTTGCACCAACAGTTCCTCCAGATATTCCATATACTACTCCTGAAGTAAGTTCTGAAACTCCTTGGAATACTTTCATTTCTCCGCCAGTATTAGCATAATTTATTTGATTTCCACCTTGTGTGAATGAACCCGTTTGTGCTGTGGCAGACTCATTAGTTAAAAGAGCATTTATACCTGCAACTCCTGAACTACCGTCTTGAGACAATAAAGTTGCTGTAACCCATTCTGAGTCTTCTATTATATCTGTTGCCTCTGTTCCTGAAGCTGTGGCATGTGAAGTCCAAAGATATTCTCCTCCAGAAGAAGGTACTGTAGCACTCCATCCATTTGCAGTTGTAAAACTTATTGCTCCAGTATTGAAAGTAAAAGTAGTATCTCCACTAGGTAAAGTTGGGGCGCTTGACCCATCTGAACTTCTTTGATAAATTCTTACTTGTGCAGAACTAACTCCAGCCTCTCCATCTGATACTATATGAGTGACCATACTGTATGTACTACCACTTCTAGAAACAGTTGCTAAAATATTATCTTGTGATGAAGGAATAAAACTTGTTTTAAATATGTTTACACCGCTATAGCTTCTTGGTAATGATTGGTCTACATATAACTGTGTGTCACTTTCTATATATTGTACATTAGCAAAATAACGAGTTGTTCCTGTATCAATAACTATCCTATCACCTATTTCAAATTCTGTAGTAAAAGCTGTACTGCTTCCTGTTAATTCTGAACTATACTGTGGTGTACTTATTGTTCCTGATTTTTGTGTAAGCCCTGAGTTTGATGCGCCTACTTCTGCTACATATTCCCAATTATAATATACTATCTCTCCATCGTCACCTACATTTGGATTTCTTGCAGTTGTATCTGTTTTTATTTCTACAGCTTTGAAAGGGTCTGACGTATCGTCAAAATCATATACTAGATAAGCTTCCTCTCCGTCTGATATTGCAAAAGCTTGACTTGTTTGAGCTGTATTACCTGAAGATACTTGTATTAAGTCTCCATTTGTATTTGTAAAGTCATAGGTAGTACTGATAGTACTTACTGTCCCATTTGAAGAATTGATTTCTATTCCACCAGGTAGTGTGCCTCCTTGGGATATCTGACCAATTTTTGAAGTAGTACTTGTTGGTATTTTTAATACCATTTGAGACGTGTCTATTTCTCTCGTTATCCATTTTGAGAAATGACCTTGTGTGTTTGTAAGTCTTACCAGTACTAAACCTACTTTTCTTGAAGGATTTTCTATTATAAAGGAAGTTTCTGTAGAAGGAATTATTTCCGTCTTAAACTTTCCTGTAAATCCTAAATTATGTTTTACTTCATATGATTCTATAAATTCATATTTGTTTGTAATTGTATTACCATCTTTATCTGTTCTACTAGTGCTTGGATGTCCCCAAGTTACTGATAAATCTAAATCAGAACTTTCTGGAGTTTCCTGTGTTGTTGCAACATCTTCTCTATGATGAGGTACTGCTTTTAATGCTACATCTGTAGGAAAAGGAACATTTTCTGTATATCTAGGCATTCTTGTAGTTTCTGGGATATCTTCTATGGTGTATCCTCTATCTACTAATGTGAATTTATCTCTGTTATACTCTACTGCTGAAATTGTGAATAGAGGTTCATCATCATCTTCTTTTATATTTTGTATTATATATTCTTTTGCAGAACCATGTACATATTGTCCATCTGCATCTATTTCAACTATTGCCCAAATAGAATGAGTAGCAGGCGCGCTACTAAATGCGCTAGTTACAGTGACGCTTGTAGCGTTATAACTTGATACTTCTTGTCTCTCTACTCTTGTATCTCCAGACCATACTAAATCTAACTTATTACCATTATCATCTACAGCATTGACCATTATAGTTTCAGATGTTATTGCTGTATTTGCTCCAGCAGGATTATCTGCATACTGTATAAAGTCTCCTCTTTTTCTAGTAGCTCCTCTTATAGTGGCTGTATCTTGTTGTAAATAAGCTCCACCTTCTGGAAATACAACTTCCATATAGAAAGTTGCGGTATTTGATAAATCTAATATAGAATCTACTTTTATAGTAGTAGCAGTAGAGTTTTCTAAAGTTCTTCCTCCAAATCTTGTATTATTTCTATCAGCATCTGCTATAGTTATAACATCTCCACTTTTTAGAGATTGTCCTTGTATACCTGTCGCAAAAGAAACTACATCAGTTTCCATCTGGTCTGTAAATAAATGCCATTTACCATATCTAACTGCTTGAGCTCTACTTGTACACCCAAAAGCAACTACATCTTTCTTTTTAATCTTTCTTGTTTCTATTATATTATCATGGTCTTCTACTATCTCTACTGTTTTCTTATACATTTGTTTAGGGTCATTCCAAGTTACATTAACTTGATTATACCTAAATCTACTTCTTGTTGACTGATATGAAAAGTCTCCATTTAGTACATTAGCTTTATTAAAAGAAGCTATTGGAGATTTTTCTCTATTTTGTTCTACTACAATTTGACCGTTTTGCCATGTCATCATACCTCTAAATATAGATAACATATCTTGCATAACTTTCATAGCTTCAGCCTGCTCTGTAAACCATATATTTGCTGTAAAACGAGGTTCCGTTCCTCCTTCTCCATCAGGTACTAGTTCATCACAATATCTTGCTATTTTAAATAAAGCGTATTTATCTACATCACTAGCGTCTATATACTCTCCACAACCGTATCGATTATTGGTTATTAAATCATAAAAAACCCAAGCTGGGTTGTTACAATACACTTTGTCAAAATTAGGAGAAGTTGCATCAAACACATCTGTATCTCCCCTAAAGTTTCCATCCCATGCTACATAGTCTGTTCCTACTCCGCCAGTAGTAATATTTCTAGTATAAGATGCGTTTTGACCATTATATAATTCATTTGCAGGATTATAGTTAGTAGGTACTTTTATTTTTAAACCTCTTACATGATATCCTCGTTCTGGAACATTTCCAAAGTCAGAAGCATTAAACTGCATACTTCCATAAGCTGATAAAGGATAAGAAAGTTTATCATTAACAACTGATTCTATAGATAAAAGTCTTCCAGAGTTATAATGTATCCAGTTTCCATGTTTTCTACTGATTGGAGTAATTGTTTCTACTTTTATTTCAAAATCTTGAAGAGGTTGATAAGGCTCTAAGTTAACATCAAATACTTCTACGAAAGCATTTTTACAATAAGCTTCTATTTTGCCTGAAGATGTCCATCTCCAATTGTGAACTCTTTGGTTAGTAACTCTACTTAATAATTCAGAGTCAGTTGGTCCGTATAGTAAATCTTCTGAAAAGTCTGAATCACCTGGATTTTTGTATCTAAGATAAATTCTGAGTTCTATTGATGCAACTTCTTCATTACCATTTTTAGGTTTTGAAGCCCACATTTGGTCAAATTGGAAAGTAACTTTTAATCTATCAACTGCAGATTTTTGAGTACTTAAATTCATTTGAGTAGAAGTAATAATAATTGGATTATTTGTCCAAGTACTTGTCTCGTCTCCTGTAACCTTATAATTATAAGTAAGGTAACTATTTGACATTCCTGGCACACTACTACTTAAGTCAGTAGTTGAAAGTGCTTTTCCAAGATTTGCAACAACTGAAGCACTGCCTATATCTGCTTGGGTGCTAACATAAGATTGACTTCTTTCCCCTGTTTTGAATCCATAAACAACATTTTCATAATTATAGTTAGCATTATACGTTTGTGAACTAGTATTAGTTGGAGTATCCATAAAAGCAGCTGTATTTGCTACTGATATATCTCCTCCTGCATTAGGAGTAATTATAACTTGATTTGCACTATTTTTACTAGCAATTGTTCCACATAAGTCCACAGTACCAGACAATCCTGATGCTGTAACTTCTGGCATTTTATCTACTTCTACGGAAGTAGCGCTAGTGAATTTTGTAATTCTAGCTACAAACTCTGTTTTATTTGGGCCGCCCTCTGCTATTCTTAAATATTGACCGTAAGATTTATTAACATCATCAGCAGCAAAACCTCCTGAAGAAGTAATAGTTTTATCTCCTGCTGTTATAGATATTCCTGAAAGAGATTTTTTTGCTCCATTTATTCTAATTTTATAAGTTCCATAATTAGAACTCCATCCTGCAAACATATTAGAATTTGTATTATCTGTAAGTGTATTTTGAAAATGATTATAAGATACATCAAAACTGTTTCTAGGATTATGAGAGTCTTGATATGAATTGTTTAAAACTTGAGTAGTGTCTAGATAAATAGAAGAAGCACCATTTACAAGTCCTTGAATAGGCCCTTCAGATATTAAATCGTAGACAACAACTGACTGTTCCTGATTAGGACTTCGTTTTCTATTTCTGACTACTCCGTCGGGTGCTTGTGCTGCTCTTCCTGCTTTCTTTTCCATAATTATTTCTGATATGTTAGCGCTGTGTCTGCGTTCTTGGAGACATCCCCACTACTATTTGCTGGTGCGTTTGCTGTTGAATTTACATAGGTAAAAGATGGGTTGCTTTCTGTTGATTTCACATCTCTCATAGCATAGTTGATTGTTACTCCAGGAACTATTAATTCTCCATAAAGTAAAGGAACAGGGCTACCCATTTTTACATTTTCTTGTGAGTTACCAAATAAGTAACTTTCAGGAGATTCTCCTGGAGTCTGTGGAGTTAAATAATCTGTTAATCCTTTCAAAATAAGTAATCCGCCTATTGCAGCCAAAGCATAAGTCATTATAACATACTTTGTAGCTTCTTGGGCTAGCATTACACTCCAAGACATACCAGGAGCTAACCCTGCTAAGAATCCAATAATTTGAGGTGCAAAAATAAGTAATACAACTCCTAATACTATTTTAAATATATCTCCTGCACCTGCACCAGAAGGAACTGGAGTAATGTATACTGTATCTTTTATTACAGGAAGAAACATATCTGCTATTTCATCTTCATTTTCTATAAGTAACTTATCTCCATGTATTAGTTCTAATCCTACATTGTCTTTTTCCATTAAATCTTTAATATAGTCTGCAAAACCATCACACTGTGCTTCGATAAGTTTAAAAATATCACGCATGTTATTATCTGCAGATACCCAATCTGTTCCAAACTTTTCTCCCATTTCTCCCAATAACTTAACTTTCACCATAAATACAAACCTCCTTTTCTGGATATGATACAATCATATAGGGAATACCGATTGCTCTACAAGATTTTTTGTCTTGGTCACTTGGACTACATTTTTGGTCATAGTGACTATGGACTACATATTTTATTTTCGAAATGAGTTGATACTTCACGAAAGTTTTTGGGTCAATTTTAAACTCATTTAATTTATTCTCCGCAAAATTTTTACATTCGATAAATTCTTCTTTTCCATTTCTTTCAATAATTAAACCACACATTTCTTCAGGTGCTGCTTTTTCTGCCGCTTTATAAATAGAATCTAACATTACATAAACCTCTTACTTCCTGGAAATGCTCCAAAAGGTAATACACTTGTGTTGTCATTATCTGCTTTCGGATTTGAAGTAGCACTTGATGTACTAATTGGACTCGCATTGAATCTACGATTACAAGAAGTTAATCTTTTACCGCAGACATCTCCTCTCTTCCAATAATCTCCAAAATTTGGAGTATTTCCTGAGTTAGTAACTTTTGTTTGCCAAACAGTGTATGCTGTTGCTTCCCATGCTGTATTGGCACTTACATAAGTCCAATCCATTCCATATCTATGAGCAGTATTTCCGTTACTAGGGCTAGTAGGAAATCCTAGTGTACTTGGTGGATTAATTGTTTCAGTTTTTCTAACATAATTATTAAATCTGTCGTCTTTATAAGCATAATAAGTTGTACTAGAGCTATAGTCATCATATACGCAAGCTCTTACGAAATTAGTATTATTTTCAGAAGGAGTACCACCACTTGATTTAGTTGTAGCAACTCTTGCTTGCCAATAACTTGGTACTGTTACAGTAGTAGTAGTTCCATTTGTATTTATTCTTTCTGCTGATTGATTATAAGAATATAAACTATTTTTTGTTATACTTCCACTACTAGCAAGACTGTCCCAGCTTAGCACAGAAGTATTTGGTAAAATATAATGGTCATCTATATTAACAAATGCAGTAAACTGTGTTCCTGAACTTGTACCATCATTTGTTATTTCAGGTCTATATAACCCATAAGCATGCCAAGTACATCCACCTATTTTGTCCCCTTCTTTTCTAGTAGGACTTGCACCTTGATATTCCCATGCGCATCCATTTCCTACAATTGTTCTTTTTGGTACCATTACTCCATCTATATCAAAAGGAGAGTTTAGTTCAAATTCAACACTTGCTGCATCTTCACTTGATATTTTATCTATAACCCAACATTCTCTATTAAACTCTATTGGAGTTACTCCTGAGCCTGTTGCACTTGCACCCCCTACAATATACTTGGCAAGAGTAGTTCGACGAATCATTTTTTTACCCAATAATTTAGTATAATCATCGCCTATAGCTGCCTTAAAACTAACTTGAACATTAGTACTAGTTGTTGCAGAAGAAACTCTAAATCTTGGTCTTGCCATTGCTCCTGATTGATTTTTTTCAAATCCATCTGCTGTGATTGGTAAAGTGTGATAAGTATTTAATTGAGTATTGGTAGTATAATCATACATCTGTATAGGAGTGTTGTTTGCATTATTATAAGGACTAAACCTAACATAACTTCCATCTGCTTTTTCTATTTCATAGAGATGCACAATAGAGCCTGGTGTTAGTGTTTGTATAGCTGCAATTAAACTCATTATTCGTAAACTCTCAGTAATTGTGTTTGTAAATCATAATAATCATCATATGCCCAAGACTGACTCCAATCAGAACAAAGAACTTTAATTGTTGTTTCTGAGCCTCCCTCTTCATATGTAAAGTCAAAAGATGTAACACCTGCTTTAGTTTCTAAAAAATTTGTTATTTGGTCTATATCTGCTTTTGGTCTATTTGCAAACTTTAATGAAAATGATTCATCTAATGGATTGATTCCATTTCCTACTCTTTGTGAGTATCCATCTCCAAATTGAGCTCTATGAACTCTAGGACTTGTCTTTCTAGTAAATCCTTTATCTGGTACTGCTTGTCCGAGGCTTCCGCCCACATTAAATCCTATTGCCATTAGTATTCGTTTAAAAGGCCTCCTGTCCTTTTCTGTTTAACAATCTCTTGTTGTACAGCTGCTGCGATACTGACTGCAAATGTTTTTGCCTTTTCTCCTTCCATTTTAAAGTCTGTTCCGCCTTCACTCATATTTACAGTAACGGCTACATTATTTGTACCTCCGCCACCTTCTAACATTTTTACTGGTATTTCTCTATCATTTCCTAATGGTACGACAGCTTCTGTTCCGTGTAGTGTTGCGGGGTAACCACTTTCAGGTCCGTCTGCTATACCACCAGTTCTATATGAACGATAACCTCCGCCAGCTCCTGGAGACATAATACCTCCCTGTCTTGCAGGGGCGCCTGATACTAGTCCCATCATTGAACCTATTTGAGCTCCTGCACCTGGATTTGCCATACCTGTGACAGCCATTATAGCTGCTAATATCATTTGTTTTATAATCATTTTTGTAATATCTGCTACTATAGATATTGCCATTTGGCCAAAAGCTTCTTTCATTGTTTTTGTACCTTGTGCTACAGATACTAAAGCTCCTGCCATATCGTTTGCTAGTCCTTCTGTTAATCTAGTTGAGATATCGTTTTGTAATTTTATCTGTCTTGTTAGTTTTTCTCTTAGTACAAACTCTTCTCTTAAATTTTCTAAAGCCTTTTCTTGAAATTGTTGTTTTAATACGTTTTCATCAGTCTCAAGGTCTGACGTACCAGTTACTTGATTATACAAAGCATTTTCTCGCGCTACTTCGCCTGCTCTTACTCCTGCATCTGCAAGAGCTCCTGTAGCTTCTGGTCCTTGCAAGAAACTTGCAAATCTATTTTGTTGGCTATTAACAAAAGAGCCTCCTGCAAATCTGGCTGCCATATCCTGAGTATCTTGTTGATACTGTCTAAATTTTAGCATTGCTATTTGTTGTTGAATATCTAATTCTTTTTCTGCAATCGCTAAGTTATCTTTTGCTAATTGTACTTGGTCTTGTAGTGCTAATTTTTTCTGTGCGTCTACGTCTGCTCCTGCATCTTGTAATACTCTTTCTGCTATTCTTAATTGTATTGCTGCGTCTGTTACTTTATTTTTTGCATCTTCTGTGTCTAGTCTATTCTTTTCTACAAAAGCTATTTGTTTATTTACTTCTAATTGTAAATCTAGTTGGTCTAATCTTTCGTTATGTCGTTTTTGTGCTAAATTAAATGTGTTATCATTTTCATCTTTTAATGCTGTCATAAAAGCTGTATTGATTTTAGCAAGGTCTTTTCTATTTTGAATCTCTATTTTACTTGCTTTGTTTTGCTCTTTTTGTGTATCTAGTACGCTTTGCATGACGTCTAAATTTTGGCTTTTTAATATGTTTGTTACTTTTGTGTAACCTTCCATAAATGTACTGCCGCCCATCAATGCATCAATTTTAAAACCTTCTGGGTCATCAGGGTTAACCAAACTGGTCTGATTCATCATATTTTTTCGTAAAGCCAACATTGCAGAAGCTGCATCTTTAACGTCAATATTCTCTAACCCAAATGCATTTTGTATTATCTTCCTTCCTTCTGCACTTTCTGTTAAAAATCCTAAATTATCGAATTGAGCTTGTCTTTTAGCCTTAATTGCATCAGTATTACCCATAACAGTGTCTGTTGTATATGGGTTTAAATTAGCTGTATCTGTTTTAAACTCTTTTAGTTTAGTAAATGTGTCTAATCTACTTTGTAGTTCAGCTTCGGCAGTTGCTTGTGCTTTATCTAATTGGTCAAGAGTATTTTTTCCTAAAGCTCCACTTGTACCAACAAGTCCTGATATTTCTCTTATTAAAGCAGCGTAAGGTCTTTGTTTTGCTCCACTTACTACATTTAATACAGCTTTTTCTAATCCTTGTATTTGTTCATTAAACTGTTTTGTAGCCATTCCTGCCTGCATAACGTCATTAGCTATAACTACAAATGGATTTTTTTGACTTAAATCTATTTGTTGTAAATTCTCTATAGGCCCGCTAAACAAGTCTTGCATACCTTCTAGTTCAGGAACTAAATTTACTATACTTTGTACAGAATTTAATATTTTATTCTGTGTTTCTTCATTCATAGTACCTAAAGATAGTCCTTCATTAAACTGTTTGATAATTCCTAATACATCTCCTGTTTTTAAAGCATTTGCTTGTTGCTCTAAAACGGATAGTCCTCCAACTACAAAACCTTCTCTTCTTACCCTTTCCATATTTTGTAGTTCTTTATTTAACTCTTTTAAAGAGCCTGTAAATTCTTCCGCTCTTTGTTGAGCTGCAGTCATTTCTTCTTCAGTTTCTTTAAACATGCTTCTTAAACCTTCAAATGCAACGAGAGCTAAACTTATCCAACCAAAAGCACTAAATATTCCAGCAACTGCTCTACCTGCTATAGATGCAGCTTTAGTAATTCCTGCAAAAGCTGAAGTTGCTCCTGCTTTCATTCCTGCAAATACAGCATTTGTAGTTATTCCTAGTTGCTTATACTCAAGCTTTGCTTTTGATAAACTTCCTTTTAGTGCTAATTCTTGTTGTCTAAGGTATCTTTCAAATTTTGCTCTTTCTTGTGCATTGAAAGTACTCAACATATGACCTTTTTGTTTTAAGTGTCTTTTTAATACTCCAAGTTCTTGTGCATTGAGTTTTTTACCCATTGCGGCTTTTTGCATGGTTTTACTTTGTCCAGACATATCCAATCCAGATAACATGCCTTGCATGCCTTCTCTACCAGCTTTTGAAAATTGGCTTCTACCTTCTGCAGTAAGACTTCCATCTTTTTGCAGATTTTTTATCATTTTTGCATCTGATTTAAGACCTTTTGCCATTTCTTTTGAAGCTTTTGATATATCATTCATCTTATCAGCCATTGCACCAAAATTAGGCATAAGCTGGGTTACAATTGGAGCTATAAGCAATCCAAATACACCTACAAGAGCTCTTATATTATCTTTTAAGAAAGAAATAATTGGAATTAAAAATTCTGCTAATCCTGTTTTGAGAACTTTTGTCATATCGTCAAACTCTTTTGAAAATTGTCCAAGAACAAATGCATTTTCATCCATAATTTCTGTAATTCTTCCAAATTTAGTTTCTGCTTGAGTTATAACTTCATTAGCAACAGCTTGAGACCTTTCAAATGCAGTTAGTTCTGTTCTTGCTTTACCTATAGATTGTGCATATTTTTCAGTTGCAGGTTCAAGTCTTAATATGATACCTAATTCGTCTAATAATTCGGGTTCTGCTTTCGTCACACCTCTTATTAATCTGTTAAAGGAATCTGTTACATCTCTACCAAGTGCTAATGACGCGTTTTTTGCCGCGGCACCTAGTTGCTCTAGTTGTGTCCTTGTTAAACCTGCAGCACTACCAATAGCAACCGCAGAAGCTGCTTCTTTAAAAGTAATCATATTGGCTGTGGCTGCTTGGACTGAAGCGGTCATTGTTGCGAATGCATTACCAGTAATAGCACCAAAGGCTTTTTGGCCTTCAATCATATTTCTAGTTTCCATTGCATCTTGTAAAAATCTGAAAGCTGCTGTAACGGCGAATACCTGTGCAGCGATTGTTGCGTAAATAGGCACAAGACCCCCACCAATAGTTTGGGCTTGTTTTGAAAATGCTTTTGTTGAATTTGATGTTTGTTGGGATAAAGATTTTAGTCGCCTGTCACTTTCATTGACATTTTTGGCGACTGAGCCCATATTTTTGCCCGCGTCCTTTGCCTTTTTACCTAAATCTTTTAACGAACCTCCATCAGTTATCTTAACCTTAACGGAACCGCCATCTCTTTTCTTACTCATTTACTTTTTTGGTCTTTTTCTCTCTTGATTCATTCTTTCATTTATAGAACGACTGTTGAGAGCCTCGATGTTTTTTAGCCAAAAAACACACTGTTTTTTGTCTTCAACTTCGTATATATCTAAT
>Ga0213860_10000957_pt1 | contig 11699 bp, 32 predicted proteins | sample PICome_3_FD_160118 | JGI IMG/M metagenome (GOLD analysis project Ga0213860, IMG submission 160118) | Coastal seawater microbial communities near Pivers Island, North Carolina, United States - PICO550 | ecosystem: Environmental > Aquatic > Marine > Coastal | place: USA: North Carolina...
TTGGAGCAGACCAAAGTCATCGCCTGATCTTGCTGACTGCCAAAGACTTTCGATCTTAGCCTTTGGACCTGTAATTCTTAAAGTGTTGTTGCACCAGTTTGGCATATTGCCCTCCTTGTTAAATGTTAGTGTCTAAGCCCTTATTGTCTATACAGTATAGCATCACTGTAGATAATTGCAACCCCTTTTGGCTAGGCAAATATCCATGCTACCAATCCCACAGCCAATACCCATGGCCATAGGCGCCACCCTAGTCTTATGCTCGCAGTGATCACAACAACCACTAGAGCAATACCAAAGCCCAGTGCCAAAAGACCTGTGAACAGATCCCATTTGTCAACCCAGAACTCTAATTGGGTTGCATCTAACTTGGGGTCATAAACTAGATCAAGTTCCACGTTCATCTAGGCCTCCATAGGCACTGAGCCAGTGGCCAGGTGCATCTTTTTAATTATCGCAACCACACCCTGTTCTGTGAGAAAGCCTTTCACAGTATCACCTTGTTCTGTGATGCCAGGCATCTCAACTTGGTCGTTGCCTTTGAACACCGCAATCTCATACAAGCCCTGAGCATTGCCATAAGAGCTGGTGTTCTTTACAATACTCAGTTCGTATTGCTTACCAAACTTCAACAGAGCCTGGATACCGTCCGGCACTGTGGTCTTTTTGAAAGTGATATCTTCAAAGTTCATTTGCATATCTCCTATTATTCTTTAGATGCCATTTCTCAATAACAGGCAATCCATATTCATCTTCATCTACCGCAATGTAGGCCACGGTCTTTTTCACATGGGCGTAACGAAAGCCCGACATTCCGCAGACACCGCCTCCACCTACCCATACCTTGTGTGGAAAGTCTTCCATGATGTTCATAGGCTCTTCGTTGTTGGAATACTCGAAATAGTTTCCTGTATCCTTTTCAACGAACACACCAACTGGATCTTTGGTATAGGTATAGTATGCCATTACTTGCGGTTTCCTTTCAAAAGAGCGTGGATGAGTTTGGCTTCTTTGCCTTTGATCTTAGGATCGCGTTTGATAGCCTCGTCTACTGCCTTCTTGTTGTATTTAGGTGTAGCCATTACACTTCCTCCACGGTAATCATGTATGACTTGCCATTGCGATCCGTCACACTCATTGTTTTCTTAGTTGAAAGGAAATAACCTTGTGTTGGATGCAGATCCATATTGATAGGACCTGTCTTAGCAATCAACCCGAACTCATCTTTAGGCAGTTCTTCTTTGATGATTGCGGCAATTCTATCGCAGTATGATAAATTCATTGGAGCCCTCCTTTGTTATTAACTATACACTTAATATAGTGTCAGTCGTCGTGAAAGTCAACCTGTTTTGGATGTTTAGGTCGTTTTTTCTTTATTTTATTTTTGATTGCACGAGGACGAAAAGGACCGTTAGGATCCCTTACTTGTTCTGCAAGCCAATTCCTAGGCTTTGGTGCCTGTGGCTTTCTTACTTTAGAGGATCTTCCCATTCTACTTCGTCCACGTCCCAGATGTCATCGAAGCTCACAACAAATTCTTTCTTAGACTTTTCGTCTTGCAGTTTCACAAGTCTCTGATCAGAATCTCTCTGCACGAGGATGCCTAAGCCTTCGTATGTTCCTACACCTTTTAGTGGCGTATCCGATAGACCCGGAACACGACCATAGGTATCAAGCATAGTCTCTACTTTGAATTTACAGGCATAGGATTTGCCTGGAGTGATATCTTCAATCTTAATCATTTGGTTGCCTCCATTACCACAGTCGCACCTTTGTTGATGCCGTCTTTAACCATGTCTTGTGCCCCTGTGAAATCACCTGGGTTCATATATAGATAAGCACCTACCGCACCAATACTTATAAAAATAATTGCCTTAATCATTATTAGCCTCCTTAATTTTATTCAGTATAGCCTCAGCTTCAGGATAAGTCAACATCTCATCTACCAATTTATCAGTCGAAGCGATACGATCCAGTTCTTTTTGTGTCGAACGTTCGACCTGTTCTTTTGGATCGCTGAATAAGCCGAACCCTTCCATATTTACATAAGGTTGGGTCCAACTGAAATCGTATGACCATTTGCCGTTTGGTTTGCTCATTGCATTGCTCCTTCTACTTGGGCTACGACTGCTCTAGAATGTTTACAATAACCGTGAAAGCCAAAGCCAGGACAATCACATTCAAAGCCTTTGTCGTGTAGTTCAACAGAATAGGTATTGCCTTTAGAACCTGTGACAGGCCAAACAATACCTACCATCCAATGATCCTTAGGATCAAATTCAGTTGGCTTCAAAAATCTCTTCTGGAATTTCCGGCTCATAATAACTGTCCTCGTTATGAAAATCATCATAGACATCTACATTCGAAATGCCATGCACTCTAACGAACACGTCTCGACTCATCCAAGCGGCGTCTTCTTGCATTCCAAATACCCATTGTCCGACTTTACTCATAGGTCACCCATCCTTTGTTTCTAGGTTGAAGTTGAGAATAAATTGTTTTGACCCTGCGATTATATTCTTCTTCATTGAAAGTAATATTCATCGCGTGTTTCTTCCAAATAGATTTCATATAGTCATCCATCTGTGGATTAGTCTCGAGCAGACGTTTAATACTATCTGCTCGCTCTAATTGTTTCTGTTCGCTGAACGGACCCATTAGGCTGACATCCCAATGTCGCTCAATTTGGTGAGCATGGTCGCAGGCACTCGCCATTTCTGTCCGCCAATATGAGCGTCAACAACGATGTATTTCTTGTTGACTTTCTCAACTGTGGCATTGACTCGCATACCATTTTTGTTTGTGAATTGAACCAAGTCGCCTTTGATGAAAGACTTTACAGCCTGTTTGGCTAAATGGTTCCGCTTGAGTTTGATTGCTTCAATAACTTGGCTAAGTTGATCGTTATCCATTTGATAGATAAGTGTGGTAGCCTTGGTAACTAAATTATTCATGTTTGCCTCTCTTTTGTTTGCCTAAGTAAAGGGTAGGGGCCGAGCCTCGGTCTGCAAATAGTCGGGCTCTGGTTTAATGCAACGAAACTAGTATAACCTAATACAACCCCGTTCCCTTATTGTTCTTACAGTATAGACTCATTCAACCTAAAGGTCAACCTCTTTTGGTTAATAATCTTCGTCATGCTTCATAATTTCTGGATTTGACTTGACGCCTTTGTATTTCAGATAGCCTTGCTCAACCAACTGATCAATTGTATCTACAATACCTAATTTACGCCCTTTGGCCAACCCTAGATAAAAGCCAAACCCTGTTCCTGCCGTGTAGGCAAGTAAAATAAAAAACTCAATCATCTTTCTTCTTTTTCTTTTTCCTTTTGCCCCAACCATGTGTATAAGCAATATTATCTGAACTTGTTCGCTCACCTGGCTCGCATTTGGTAATTTTATTTTGTTTAAGCCATTCGTTGATGGCCTTTTGATCTTCTTCTGTCATACTATCTCGCATCCGAACTCCTTACTTCTTCAATTACAATTTCAACACCGTCAACATTTTTTGAAGAATCTCGGATTGCTTCTGCATCTTTTATATCAGAGCAGAAAGCAACCACTTTACCAGATTCTTTTTCTTTGACGATGAACAATTACATACTCCAATATGATTCGCGAGCTGGGCTCATGTATGATGGAGTATTTACCGGTTCCATAAACTCAATGGACTCATCCATATAGTTTTTTACCTTACGGCTCTTTTCGATAAACTTATGGAACATATCTGCTTCTGCGATTGCATAGCGATATTCTGCATAGTTTGGATCTGTCTTCAACAGTCCTTCTGCCTTTGCAATTCTTGTGAGCCCTGCTTTGGCCGCCGCCATAGTTTTATATGACTGACGATGATCTGGACGAGCCACTCCGTTTGAGTCTGGCTTGCCAATGATATAGGTTGTTGACTTTTCGTAAATATAAAACATAGTGACCTCTCTATTAAGTTGGGCAAGGGTAATCAAACATTTCTGCTTGACGTTCTAAATCTGCCTCAGCATCTGCGAAGCGAGTTTTGTATTTAGAAAGAAGACGCTCTAGATGAGCTTCTTTAGATACAGGATCTAATGCATCTAGCATCTCCAAGTCTTCAATGTATTCAATTAAGTCGTTCATTGTATTCCCTCTTTTAGTGCCTCATTGTCTCTATAATATAAAGTCTCTTTGAGCAAAGGTCAACCTATTTTGGCAAAAGATACAAAAAAGATTCTTATTGGTGGGCCGTAAGAGATTCGAACTCCTGACCTTAGGTTCCGCAAACCTACGCTCTATCCAGCTGAGCTAACGGCCCTAATAACATTGATCCCAATTTGCTCGATTTTCTTCAGCCCAACATTTACGCCCTTCAATGCCGGCTCGAACAGCAGATCCTTCTACGAAGGGATATACCTTCCAATCCTCTCCATATGCTCTAGGGTAATAAGAATTTGTTTTCATACAACCTGACAACAAAGTGCCTATAGAAATAACAATCAACAGTCTAAACATCATGCACATCCTGAAACACATATCATAACATCACCAAACACTTGTGTGATAACCCACATAATACCTATTATCTCTATGTAACCCATTGTTTCGCCTTATGTTGCCTAATTGTTCTTACACTATACTATAGTATTTTCACTAAGTCAAGTTATTTTGGTAATAAATAAAATTACAGTCTTAAAAGACTCGTATCTAAGGAGAAATCTCATGTCAACTTTAAGAACCATTAACCTTAACCTAGAGTTAGGTCAAACTATTCTTGTGGGTCAAAATAATGAGCCTGCACAAATAACAAAGATCGAATTCCATGAAAGATCAGGAGAAGTCTCGCTTAATACAACCAAAGGTCCTAGAAAAGCATTGACCTTCCGTTTATGTGATGATCGTAACAGCGGGGCCTACCTTAACCCAGCGGACAAATATCGTTAACACTATTCTCTCTTGGCTAAATACTAGCATGAGAGTAGATGAAGTATTAACCGCTGAGGACGACATTGAAGAATGGAAAGCCTCTAGAGCATTATGTAAAAGCTCAAAGCCTAATAGTAAATTAGGTGCAAGCGCCTTAGCCTCGTGTAAATCGCAAGGAATGAGAAGACGCTCAGGTAAGAAAAGCCACAAGAAACCAGGGGGTAAAAGACAAACCGTAGGAGGTAAACACCTCAAGGGTAAGAAGTATGGAGGCTGGCTTCCAGATTATTCATAATGAGATTTGTTGAATTTAAAGAAACAAAAAAGATGAAGGGCGGCACTGACCTAAATAAGTTTATGGGTTATAAAGGCAAAGACCTAGCAGATCCTAGCAATAGAAAACTTCCAAAGGTAATTTCTATAGATCCATTTACAAATAGTGGTAGCCGTAAAAAGAAAAGAGGTTACTATGATATTGATGGCAAAGATTACTATTATGAGGATGAAGATGTTAATGAATCACTTCGTCAGCACACTTCAAGTAAAAACTATCCAGGTGGGGATGTAGCCCTAGCAGTTCAACAACTACAACACATATTAATGGTGTTAGGATATAATGTTGGCAAAGCAGGCGTAGACGGAAAATACGGACCTACCACAGCAAAGGCTGTCGCTTCTTTCAAAAAGGACTACGGAGTTCCAGGTGGTGGCGATATGTTTGGACCAAAGGCATTGACTGCTCTAAAGAAAGTTATATCAGGAGAAGAAAAACCTAAAAAACCTACATCATTTGCTCAGTCATCAGAACCAGCATTTTCAAATGACGCACAGGATTCTGTAACTCCACCAGGTGGCGGTGCATTGTTTACTATGGATGGTGCAAGCAGAATGGCTGATAGAGATGCCGCAGATAACATCAAGAAATTAATAGCAGGTCCATATAGAAAAATGGTAAAACTATTTGGTCAAGATGTGCCGATTAGAGATGCAATAGCGAAGTCAGGATCTTCAAGAGAAAGAAATACAAAAGGTAGTATGCACTTCTCAGGCCTTGCATTGGATTTGAACATTAGTGGCTATAGTGATTCAGATAAATTAAAATTAGTTAAAGCGGCCAAACAAGCAGGATTCAAAGGATTCGGATTTGGCAGAAACACGCTTCATGTAGACATAGGCAGAAACAGATATTGGTCCTATGATAATTCAACATACGCAGGGGTCAGGGTAGCAGACCTAGGGAAATACGTCACATCGGGAATTGGGTGATGCATAACAGAATAGGTAAACTACTCGTGTCGCATCCATTGATGCCTAGCGCCAGCCCATTTAGTAAGAGTGTAATCTATATCTACCAAGATGATAGCGTCAATGGCACTGTAGGTGTAATAATAAACAAGCCAAGCAAGACAACTGTAAGTAACATTGCCGGGCAAAATAATATTCATTTCGGCGATACAGATAAAATAGTTTATATGGGAGGTCCTGTAAACAGACAGGCATTGGTACTATTGCATACAAATGATTGGCATAGTTCTAATACTGCCGCGGCAGGTCCCACATTGAGGATAAGCAGTGATAATCATATGCTTCATAAACTATCTTTCGACACCAACCAGCCTTGTTATTGGAGGCTGTTCGTAGGCACTAGCGGATGGATGCCAGGACAATTAGACGCTGAGATACAAGGTAATCCACCTTATGGTCCGGTCGGTTCGTGGTTGACTTGTAGTTCAAATGATAGTATAATATTTGATTATAGTGGAGAAGCTCAATGGCACAAGGCCTTGGAACTATGCAGTCAAGAGACGATAGATCAATACTTTTAGCGTTATATAAAGAGCTAGAAGAAAATAAAGATGCAACAAAATTACCGTTGATCCAAAACAAGATTAATCAGATTATAGCACAGAATTATCTACAATATGTAAATAGATAATACACATGGAGACATAAAAAATGTTTAGATTATTAACCACAATTTTATTCAGCTTATGTTTTGTGGTTAATGCTAATGCACAAGATATAACACCTGATCCTCAACCTGAAAGAACAAACAAACTATTTCCTGTAATGTTAGAATGTGATGGAGAACCAGAAAAGATATTTTCTTTAGTCCAAAACAAGTATGGTGAAGAACCTTTTGCTTCAGGAAATATTTTGGTTAGGTCGGCTGTCACAGGACAGTTTTTTGAAGCACAAGCATTTATGTTGGTCAATCCAGATACAAAATCCTTTAGTCTTATTGGAATGTTTGCAGATGGAAGTGGATGTATGATCATAAATGGAAATACATTTAGTCCTTATATTAAAGGAAACAGACTATGAATTGGATGATTGTTGTTTTGTTTGCGACTTTACAAGGAGACGTGTACCTATTCACAGAGCCTACTTTTGAAACAAGAGAACAGTGCATAGAATACATATCAGATAAAGAGCAAATACCAAGCATTATAGAAAAGTTAGTTTGGGAATATGGTAGGCAAATGCCAATCCATGCAATCAATTGTTTAGAAGAAGACGTCATAAAAAATATTCTAAACGGAGTAGACGAGGCTTAAAATGAAAACTTTATGGGTTCTAGTTCTTATCACATTCGCTGAAGGAGAACTCTTATCTGCAACTGACGGAGTATTTCCAACAATGGCAGATTGTTTCTGGGCGAGAGAAACCGCCGCTGAGGTTGTTTTTGGAAGTGATGAAACAGGATGGTATCCAATAGGAACACAAGGCATCTGCGTTCAAGTCGATGCTAAATATTTTCAGCAGTAGAGGAAACTTCGGTGTCAGATGTTCTGGTATTAAATGCTGATGCACAGCCAGTCTCATACTTACCATTGAGTGCTATACAATGGAAAGAAGCAATCACATACATGTATCTTGACAAAGTTGATGTTCTAGAATGGTATGATGATTGGGTAGTAAGAAGTGCTACCTGGGAAACAAAAGTGCCTGCTGTGATAATGCTAAAAGAATTTATGCGGCGACGGCGCAAGCCGAGATTCTCTAAAACAAACCTTTACATCCGCGACCTATACACCTGCCAATACTGCTCAAACGAATTTTCAAGAAACAATTTAACATTAGATCATGTACGTCCTTTAAGTCTAGGAGGCAAAACCCATTGGGAAAACATTGTTGCCGCTTGCCAAAAGTGCAACACCGCCAAAGGAAATAAAATGATTATGAAACCAAAAAGAATGCCTTACCAACCTGATTACTATGAACTTGTGAACAAGCGTAAGCAATTAGATTTTAATGTAAGGCATCCTGCTTGGAATAACTATATCTAACAGCGGGGCCGAGGTTACTTCAACCAGCCTATCTTTTTGCCAGCATCTAATCTTGCCTGATGTTCTTCAACTGTGCCTGGAAATCTCCAAGCCCATATAGCAACCAATGCCATAAAGCCGCCGCTCCATAGTAGAGCCTTAATGTTTTCTGTCGTAAACCACAAAAACGCAAGTGAACTAGCCATTACCAATACCATTGCGTATTTGCCTTTTGTAGGGAATACTCTTTTCTGAACCCAGTTAGTTAGGAACGGTCCAAAGTATTTGTGATTGTATAACCAATCGTGCATTCGCTTAGAGCTTTTTGCAAAGCAGTATGCCGCGAATACTAAGAAGATGGAAAAAGGAATACCGGGTACAACTACGCCAACGTAAGCCATCCCTAGTGATAAAAAGCCTAACCCCATCCAGAAGTATTTTTTAATCATTGTTTTACCTTTGTGCCATCATAGTAAGTGTCAACGCACACACTCTTACTTTGAATTTACTATTAGGCGTTTGTGCTTCATAAACTACAAGTTTGGGTCTATTCTTACCCGAGTGATCAAACTCAATAGTCATGTTGTCAGGAAGTATTACCCCCTGTTTTCTAAATGTTGCTACAGGATCGTCTGCAAGCATATCATAGAAACCTTTGTCAATCCAAGCTCGTGCAAGTGCCTTGCTACATATATCTGGTAGATTCTTTTGCACATCTGCTCTATTGGTGAAAGTAATCTTTTCATCAACAATAGAAAACGGATCTGAATATAAAATAAGTTCGTACTTCTCTGCAGGAGAAAGCACTAGGTCTGTTGAAGACAACGTTTGAATACCTTTCGTAATGCATCTACAAGATTACTCATCATAGCATCTGTATGTAATGGAGTAGGTGCAATTCTTAATCTTTCTTCGCCTACCGCTACCGTAGGATAGTTTATTGGTTGAATATAAATGTCGTAATCATTTAGTAGCATGTCGCTCATTTGTTTACAAAGTTTTGCATCTCGGACCATAACAGGAACAATATGAGTGCAAGCATCAGGATGTACTTCTATATCCACCTCGGTAAGCATTGCTTTTAATTTAGAAGCACGTTGTTGATGTTGTAATCTTAGTTCGTTATGGTCCTTTAGATACTTTATGCTCGCCAGGGCACCACTGCAAATAACCGGGCTTGAAGAAGTAGTGAATATAAATCCACTGGCTACACTGCGTATTGCATCTATGACCAATTCGTCGCCGGCAATGTAACCTCCCTGGACACCGAATGCTTTTCCAAGCGTACCATTAACTATATCTATACGTGTTTCACCCACCTGTTCTAACATACCTGCGCCCGTATCGCCATACAGGCCAACAGCATGGACTTCGTCTATATAAGTCATGGCATTATATTGTTCGGCTAAATCACAAACACTAGAAATAGGAGAGACATCGCCATCCATGCTATACACAGATTCGAAAACTATGCAAGGTGTTAAGCCTTCTGCGGTAACTTCCTGTAATTTCTTTTCTAAATCGCTCATGTCATTGTGAGTCCATATACGTTTTTCTGCTCGACTATGCGAGATACCCATTATAAGACTTGCGTGATTCTTACTGTCTGATAAAAAACATATGTTAGGAATGATTTTGCTTAAAGCGATGAGTGTCCATTCATTGGCAACATAAGCACTGGTATAGAGTAAAGCCGCTCGTTTGCTATGCAATAAGGCGAGTTCGTTCTCTAATGCTACGTGATAGTGGCTAGTGCCGCCAATGTTTCTTGTTCCACCTGATCCGCTACCTGTTTGGTCAAGTGCAGTATGCATAGCATCAATCACAACCTTATGCTGACCCATACCTAGATAATCATTAGAACACCAATTAACAATATTTTTTATGTTGTATGGTCCATACCAAATAGCAACTGGAAAGTCGCCTTTTTCACGAACTATATCATTAAAAACTCTGTACTTTCCTGAGTCTTTAAGTTCTTGTATTTTGTTTTCGAATGGTGTCTTGTTTATCATTAATACTATTTATCTGCGTAGTTAATGAATCTTTATCGACAAAGGCTGTGTAGACTCCGTGCAAAGTATAGTAATGATATATACCTTTAGCGTTAAGTTCTCTTTCTACTTCATTTAGAATAGAAATCCAATCTAGTATTTTTTTCCACACAACAGTTTAGATTGTTTCTTTTGAAATATCACTTACAGCGTATTCTATTGTGCGACCTTGACTCACTTTACTAGCCTTCAATGATTCATGATCTGCTTGACTAGCAAATACTTTTACACAACGCACAGTGGTGCTGTTAAGCAGTGTTAGTGAACCGTCTATCACGAGCGGAGATTGTGTACCGCAAGGACCATGATCTCTCATCCACTCGTCTACATTAGCATAAGTGTTGCCGTTTGTTGTTGTAAGTGTATTGGATACTTTGTATGCCATCTTGTTCTCCTACTGATATCAAATGTATTTATAAGTTTTTCTGCCACTTCCAAAATAACATTAGTGTTGTATACTCATTCTCTTTACCACATGGTACCTCTTTTATATGAGGTCCGCCAATTATAGATAAATTATGTTTTTCACTTAAAAAATTTATATCGTCCTTTGTCCACCAATACTGTATACCTGAATTATATCTACGTCTGAGATTCTTTGCCCAATCAGGAACGCTGTTTGGATCAGTCCTAGCCCTGAAGACTAGCCTCCCGCCTGGTTTTACCCAAGACACTAGTTTAGCAACATCTTCGTAGACATCTTTTTTACTACCAAATTGCACACTACCTAAAGCAAGAACTACATCTGCACTTTCATCTTCAAATTTAGCATCCTGTATTGAGGAAACAAAATCTGCATTAGGGAAATCAACTACGTCAAATCCTACAAGATTTTTTATTTTGCCCTTTAAAACATTGCGGGCACACCCTGCATCTATAACTAGATCAGGATCAAGGGCATTCACTTCGTCAATTATTCTTTGCTTACCTCTAATAAGCCAATCTCCCTGTCCAACCTTCCAAGATGTAGGATCAAATGTTTCTTGTAAATTACGGTATCGGTCTGCTTTTTCTAACTTTTTAAATCTTGTTTTCATGTAGGTATTTATAAAGTTTAACCCCCCGCCTAGTAAAAAACTAAACGAGGGGCTTCTCCTATAATTATTTTGTCCAAGGGCTATGCCCCGAAATGTACTTTGGTTGTATTATCTATTTAGCAGGCTTACCGTTTACAAAATTGTAAAACTTTTCAGCCGCTTCTAGTACAGCTTCAGTTCCTGGTACCTCTGGCATTGTAACTGAACTTACAATCTCATTAGTTTTAGGATCACGTTTTACAGATTGTTCCCATCCGCCAAACTTCGCATGGTAATCGTTCCATACGTTTCCTTGTGCCATTTCTAACACTTTGGTTCTAATTTCGTATCCGTTTTTATTTGTTGTGATTTTTGGCATTGCCGCCTTAAACATTTCTGCAACTTCTTGAGTCTGTTTAAAGATGGCTTCGCCGTATTTTGTATCTACGCTCATAATTTTCT
>Ga0213860_10000958_pt1 | contig 11688 bp, 19 predicted proteins | sample PICome_3_FD_160118 | JGI IMG/M metagenome (GOLD analysis project Ga0213860, IMG submission 160118) | Coastal seawater microbial communities near Pivers Island, North Carolina, United States - PICO550 | ecosystem: Environmental > Aquatic > Marine > Coastal | place: USA: North Carolina...
ACAGGATAGAGTAACGGGTCTTGATTTAGTTGTGACTACTGGTAGACCACAAGATAGAAACTATATCAACAGACAACAGAGAGAAGAACGTCAACAGATTGCACAAGACATCGACACTTCTGTTGCACTTATCACTCAATACACTGAAGAGAAACTTCCGATTCAAAGGAAACAACTCGAACAGGATTCAAAAATAGGCCCAATTAAGTATGTTGCAGAGGTAATATACGGTGAAGAAGATGTTGTCAAGTATCTTGACAACGCCGTTAGATGGGTCATTTTTGCACTTATATTCGTGTTTGACCCACTTGCAGTGTTACTCCTAGTGTCATCTGCTGGTCTGATTGCACGTAAAGTGGAAGAAGACAAACCAAAAGTTGTAGAGAATAGATACGTCATTCAGGTTCCAAAAAAGAACATGAAAAAGATGCCAAAAAACCTACAATAACCATTGACAATTTATAAATATAGTTATATACTAATTCATAGGAGATAACCCAATGGCCGCACCTGAAGGATACGATACACCAACTATTCCATCAATGGATGATAAAGTTGCACGTAAGGCATGGTTTGAAAGTGGTGACGGAGTTCCAGTTCAACCTGAAGGATATGCAGATATGGAAGCAGATAATCCTCAGAAAGTTGCATATGATTCGTCAATGACTGAGAATGCATCTCAAATCGCTGCAATTCAAGCATTAATCGACGCTGAATAAAACCCCCTTGTAATTTGGATAGAACCATGATAAAATGGTTCTATGTTATGGTTGGAAAGAAAATACCTTTCTATGGTGTCTGCAAATTTACAGCAGGCAAAATGGAAGGGTGATAATACATTAAATCACCGTTGTAATTATTGTGGAGATTCACAAAAGAATCTTTACAAAGCACGTGGATATCATTTTGTTGTAGAACAGTCTTTTGTCTACAAATGTCATAATTGTGGTAAGTCAACATCATCACAGCATTTTCTTAAAGACCATTTCCCTACCATCCATAAAGAGTTTGTAAAAGAACTTTTACAGGAGAAAGGTGGACGGAAAAAAACATCAAAAAAAGTTGTTGATACATCGATTTTCAAGTTCACTCCACGAACAGAAAATCTAAATAAAAAAGTAAAGAATGAGAAATTGATGACAATAGATAATTTAGGTTTCATCGGTAAACGATGTCATGAGGTTGCAGAAGCAAGAGACTATCTTGAATCTAGAAAAATACCTCAATCGGTCATAGAGAAACTTTGGTATGTTGCTTCATCACAATCACTCTCATATCTTTCACCAAAATACAGAGACAGAGTCTTAGGAGAAGAACCTAGGATTGTATTACCATTCACTAGGGATGGGGAATTAATTGGTGTCAGTGGTCGTTCTCTAAACAAGGATGGTCTCAGATACCTAACGATGAGATTCCAAGATGATATTCCACTCATCTTTAATATTGACAACGTGGACAAAACAAAAACTATCTTTGTAACAGAAGGCCCAATAGATAGTTTATTCCTACCAAACAGTGTTGCAGTCGGTGGTAGTGATTTTAAGAAGTTAGACGAAGACTTAAAAGAAAATGCAATACTCGTTTACGATAACGAACCTAGAAGCACAGAAATAATTAAAAAGATTGAAGAGGTAATCGACCTCGGATACTCCGTGTGCATATGGAATGACAAAAGAGTTGTCGGTAAAAAAGATATAAATGATATGGTAATGAGTGGTTTGACTGTTGAAGAGATTGTTGAAATAATTAAGAAGAACACTCATGAAGGTCTCTCAGCAAAGTTAAAACTACAGGAGTATAAAAAAGTATGAACACGGATATCAAAGTCATCAAGTCAGATGGAAATAAAGAGGAAATCAATCTAGATAAAATCCATAGAATGGTTTACAAATCTTGTAAAGGAATTACAGGTGTATCTGAATCGTTAGTGGAAATGAATAGTGGTCTCCAATTCTTTGATGGAATCACAACAAAAGAAATTCAAAAGATTTTAGTAAAATCTGCAAGTGATTTGATTTCACTTGAATCTCCTAATTATCAATTTGTTGCTGCAAGACTATTATTATTTGCAATTCAAAAACAAGTGTTTAATACTAAATGGAAAGATTCAGAAATCTATCCACCTTTATTTGATATCATCAATAGAAATATCGATTATGGAGTGTATGACAAAGACATTCTAAATCAATATACCCAAGAAGAAATTGAACAATGTGACAAATATATCAAACATGGAAGAGACATGGACTTTACCTATGCTGGTCTTCAACAGATTGTTGACAAGTATTTGGTTCAAGACAGGTCAAGTGGAATGGTATACGAGACACCTCAGTTCATGTATATGTTAATCTCTATGACATTATTTAGAGACTATCCGAGTGAAACAAGACTGCAATATGTAAAGGATTATTACGATGCAACCTCAACATTTAAAATTAACATTCCAACCCCAATTATGGCAGGAGTTAGAACACCTCTCAAACAATTTGCAAGTTGTGTCCTCGTTGATTCAGACGACACTCTCGGAAGTATCTTCTCGAGTGATATGGCAATCGGAAGATATGTCGCACAAAGAGCAGGGATTGGAATTAATGCTGGAAGAATTAGAGGACTTGGTGCAAAAATTAGAGGAGGAGAAGTCCAACATACAGGAATCATACCTTTCCTTAAAAAATTCGAATCAACAGTTAGATGTTGCACCCAAAACGGGGTCAGAGGAGGAAGTGCTACAGTTCACTTTCCGATATGGCACCAAGAAATACAAGACATCATCGTCCTCAAAAACAACAAAGGAACCGAAGACAATCGAGTGCGTAAACTTGACTATTCCATCCAGTTTTCTAAGTTATTTTATGAAAGGTTCCTAAAGAATGAAGACATTACTCTTTTTAGTCCTCATGATGTTCCTGATTTGTATGACACTTTTGGGACTGAGGATTTCGATGAACTTTATGAAAAGTATGAACGTGCTACATCAATTCCTAAAACAAAAATTGGAGCAAGAGAACTAATAACAGATTTATTAAAAGAAAGAGCAGAGACTGGCAGAATATACATTATGAATATTGACCATTGTAATGAACATAGTAGTTTTCTTGACAAAGTAAACATGAGTAATCTTTGTCAAGAAATTACTTTACCTACAGACCCAATCGAACATATTGATGGAGAAGGGGAGATTGCATTATGTATTCTCTCTGCAGTCAATGTGGGTATTGTGAAAGAAGAGGAAATGGAACATATCTGTAATCTTGCAGTCAGAGGTTTAGAAGAACTGATTGATTATCAAGAGTATCCAGTTGTTGCTGCACAAAGGTCAACACTTGCAAGAAGAAGTCTTGGTATTGGATACATTGGACTTGCACACTTCCTTGCAAAAAACAAAGTCAAATATAATGACCCTGATGCATGGAAACTTGTCCATGAACTTACAGAATCATTCCAGTATTATCTTCTGAAAGCATCTAATAAGATTGCAGAAGAGAAAGGTGAGTGTGAGTATTTTGACAGAACAAAATATGCAGAAGGTAAATTACCAATCGACCACTACAAAAAAGATGTCGATGAGATTGCAAACCCAAAACTAAAAATGGATTGGGAACAACTCAGAAAAGATATCAAGGTTCATGGATTGAGACACTCTACACTTACTGCTCAAATGCCAAGTGAATCATCAAGTGTTGTATCGAATGCAACAAATGGTATTGAACCACCAAGAGATTACTTGTCAGTGAAGAAGAGTAAAAAGGGAACACTTAAACAGGTTGTTCCTCAATATTCACACTTGAAAAATAATTATACACTTCTATGGGATATGAAAGACAATGATGGATATATCAAAGTTGTATCCGTCATGCAAAAGTTCTTTGACCAAGCAATTAGTGGGAACTGGTCTTATAATCCTGAGAATTATGAAAACGGAGAAGTTCCAGTGTCAGTTATGGCAAGGGACTTGTTGACTACATATAAATACGGATGGAAAACATCCTATTATCAAAACACAATGGATGGAAAAACAGAAGATGTAGTTGGAGACATGCCAAGTGCTGTAGATGATGCTGCAAATGTAATGTCTCAATATGACGATGAGGAAGATTGCGATGCCTGTGCCATATAAGGACAAAGATATAAAAGTTGACAAAATTAGATAATGATAAAAGACCAATAACAGGTAAAACAAATAAAGAAACACTTCAGTTCATGAAGGGTAGATATCTAGTTCTTAGAGATTTCATTCCGAAAGAAATTATAGATTTTTCTATGGATGTAATTAAAACTATGGAAGCATCCGATTCCATGGGTGGTCATTGGAAACAAGAAGATGATATCATTTTTGATTCACCTAAAGATTCTCTGAGAAAATCTTTTGGGGGTCATACTCATCCAGCCGCAGTTGCACTCCATAGATATGTTTGGGAAAAACTAAAAGGTGTAATAGATTTAGATTTAAAAGAGACTTATGCATATACTAGAAAGTATGTCAGAGGTGCATATTTAAAATCTCATACAGATAGACCATCATGTGAAGTCAGTGCAACTTTATGTTTAGATTACAAATCAGATGATGGAACACCATGGAAGATTTGGTGTCAACCCGACAGAGATTACATGGATGAGGTTCACGACCAAGATTTTATATATAACCACACCCAAGGAAGAAAGACTCACAAAGAAAGAATAGAGAATGGTGCTGTTTGTGTTTCATTAGAACCTGGCGATATCATGTTATATCAAGGGCCTAACATTCCACATTGGAGAGATTATTTCGTAGGTGAATATTCTTATCATATGTTTTTACATTTCTACAATGAAGGTGGAAATATAAGAGATTTACCTCATGCAAGAACAGAACCAAAACCTGGCATGCCAGACCCAGTTTGTGTTCTTCAATATGATGGAAGAAAAAATAGATATGTCCCTTGCACTAAAATGAAATCCGAAGGATTCGATAGACTGATGGACATGTGGAGTTCTAAAATGAGAAATGAAGAAGAATATGCAGACATCAAACTAAGTGACTATGTAAACAATTACGATTGGATAGAGGAAAACGAATGACCGTATTTAACAGAAAGAATGTAGACTTCAAGAAGAATAAGATATTCTTCGGAGAAGAGTTGAACACTCAGAGATTTGATGAGTTCAAATATCCTATATTCGACAAACTTACTCAAACCCAATTAGGATTCTTTTGGAGACCTGAAGAAGTGTCTCTACAAAAAGACCGTGCTGATTATCAAACATTGAATGATGCACAAAAACATATCTTTACATCAAATTTAAGATATCAAACGTTACTCGACTCAGTTCAAGGTAGAGCACCATCCATAGCATTCTTACCATTCGTGACTTTACCTGAACTTGAGTCTTGTATCATTACATGGGATTTCATGGAGACAATCCATTCACGTTCATATACACATATTATTAAAAACGTATATGCAGACCCAAGTGATATTTTTGACACCATTCTTGATGAGGATGCAATTGTCAAAAGAGCAGAAATGGTGACTGAAAAGTATGACCACTTTATTGAATTAGGTAGAAGACAATTACTCGGACTCAAAGTCGATGAGTATGAATTATATAAATCATTATACCTTGCACTTATAAGTGTAAACATTTTAGAAGGAATCAGATTCTTTGTTTCTTTTGCATGTTCATTTGGATTCGGAGAACTGAAACTGATGGAAGGTAGTGCAAAAATCATTTCATTGATTGCAAGAGACGAATCACAACACCTTGCAATTTCACAACACATTCTTAAAGCATATAAGAATCAAGAGAACGATAAAATGATGAACAAAGTCATGAAGGATTGTGAAAAGGAAGTGTATGAAATGTATGAAGATGCAGTTCAACAGGAAAAAGATTGGGCAGAGTTTCTATTCCAACATGGGTCAATGATTGGTTTATCAACACCATTGCTTGGAAAATATGTAGAATACACTGCAAACAAGAGATTACGTGCAATAGGTCTAAACCCTATCTACGATATCTCATCAACTAATAACCCTTTACCATGGACTAAACACTGGTTCAATAGTAGAGGACTTCAGAATGCACCTCAGGAGACTGAGATTGAATCCTACCTCATCGGTGGAATCAAACAGGATATCAAAGAGGATACATTCTCAGACTTTAAATTATAATGGACGGAGTGTTATTAGGAGCAATGATGATTGGAAGTCTCTATGGGATTATCGGATTACTCATTGATTCAGAAGGAACAAAGGGGATTGAAAAAGAACCTTACTATGGTCGTAAGACTGGAACAATATATACTGCAAAGAAAGACAGGGAGAAATACTTAGTATGATTGAAATATATGGAAAAGATAATTGTCCTTATTGTGACAAAGCAAAAGCATTATGTGAAAGAATCGGTGAAGAATACGAATATAAACTTTTAGGATTTGATTTCACAAGAGAGGAAATGATGGAAACATTTCCAACTGCAAGAACATTCCCACAAATCATTGTTGATGGAAACAAGATTGGGGGTTATACAGAATTAGAAGAATTAGTAAAGTCTGATATGCAATGAAACAATTTCGACTCTATCTTCCACCTGAGCAAGACCATGATGTAAATTGTGAAAGATGGAAACATCTATTCGGAATGATTGACCGTATTCATAATGAGGTCAGAATGTATCTTAGTGGATTAGAGTTTTCGGAAAAGGATGCAAAGTATCCTTTACCTTATGCTACTATAGATGGTAAAAGAATATCATTCGAACATCTATACAAAAAAGTAATAATCAATACAGAAAGGGCAGAGGATGATTACATCCCAAAGGAGTTGACAGATGATTTATAGGTATTGGTGTGACGAATGTCAAAATGAATATGAAATCGAACCGATTAATGAACCCGTGGAAGATATCAAACCTAAGTGTTGCACTATGTGTAAAACACCTATCGATGAGTGGTATAGAGACGAAGACGAAGAATAATGGAAATATACTGTAAAGACAATAAGATGTTAAACATCGCTATCAGTCTTGCAGAACAATTGAATATTGCAGATGAGGACAATGTTACAGTCTACATCAAAAGATTACCACCCTCTTTTAAACAAAAAGGAATCATAGAATTCCCAAGACACTTCAAAGACGAAACCCATATTGACATATACATCAAATATGATGTAGAAAGATATGTTACACTTGCTCATGAAATGGTGCATTTAAGACAGGTTTTAACTGATGGAGTGTTGGATGAAAATGAAGCATATACACTCGAAAAAACACTCAAAATTACTTGACAATAGGGTGCATTTTTGTGTATACTAACAGTATGGAAAATAAAGAAATAAAAAGAATCTTCGTTGATATGGACGGAGTTGTTGCAGACTTCCTTGCTGGATGTTCTGAAATGATGGGTAAACCCCTCACCAGTGATGATGCTGGTCACTCTGAGTATGACCTCAGGAAAGAAGAGTTAACAAATAAGAGACTATTTGGAATGTTACCACCTATGGTTGACTATGCAGACTTGATTGGATATGTAAAACATACAGGTCTTCCATGGGAAATATTGACTGCTGCAGGAACCGTTAACAGGGAACTAGTAGTCTATGATAAGAACGAGTGGGTCAGAAAGTATATTGACCCGACAGTTGTAGTCACTTGCACTTACAGTGGAAGTCAGAAAGGTGCTTTTGCAAAGAAAGGATTTGTTCTAATTGACGATAGACCAAAGAACATCAAAGCATGGGAAGATGCTGGTGGTATTGGTATCCTTCATGAGAGTGCTGAAAAGACAATCAACAGATTAAAAGAGTTAAGAAAAACGTAGAGTTTTTTCCTCCTAAATAATAGACTGGTTATCCAGTCTATTATTGTATACATAGGATATATTATGAAATTTAAAACATTTATGGACAAACTTATGAATTTCTTGAGAAGTTTGTTTCACACCGAATATGAAATCACAATATACAGACAATCAGAAACCACTGGTCAGATGTATAAATCCCAATATCTAGCAAGAAAAATTATGATTCAGAAAGAGAAACACTTGAAGTTTCGTGATTGGGAATCTAAAAAAATGATTGAAGTCAGGGCATCAAAAGGTCTTGATTATAAAATCGAGGAGAAATAATGCAACAATTTTTTATCGCAATTATTTTAGTCCTTGGATTGAGTTCTTGGTATCTATTCAATGAGAACCAAACTCTAGTCGCAAACAATGTCAAATTGGAATCTGCAGTAGAAGAACAAAAACAAACAATCCAAGCGATTAAGGACAACCTTGAAAAACAAGGTAAAGCACTTCAGAATCTACAGAGGAAGAATGCTCAAATAGAAGCAGACAAAGATAAGTATTTGTCTATATTATCAAAACATAACTTTGAGAAACTTGCAATCGCAAAGCCAGGATTAATGGAATTGAGATTCAACAAGGGAACAGACGAAGTATTAAGGGAGTTAGAAAATGATACTAAAGAAATTAGTAGTCTTGACAGCACTAGCAGTAACGATTAGTGGTTGTTCATTATTACCAACGAAGAAACTTGAGGTAGTATCAAAACCAGTTCAACTGGATATCATACAACCTACATTACCTCGTGAAATCTCATTACAAACACCAAAATGGTATGTTGTATCAGAAGCACGAATCGCTAATCCATGTAAGAAGTCAATCTCATTCGACCCTAAAAGATATAACGAAAAGGGTGAAGAAGAACTCAAAAGACCAAAACAATGTGAACTAGAAGAAAGAGAGAATCCTGAATGGCCTGTCGGTTATACATATCTCGATAGATTCTTAGATGAAATGAAAGCACAAAATAATGGTGATGTTGTATTTGTTGCAACCACTGTTGGTGACTATAAAAAGATGACAATCAACAATCAAGAGGTTCGTAGATACATCAGAGAACTTGGAGAGGTCATCATCTATTACAGAAATGTTACACTTCCTAACGGAGAAAAGGGAGTTGCTGTAGAGGTCGAGAAGAAGAAGTGAAACCAATCAAACAGGGAGAAATAAATCAAACTCAATACCAACCTACAAGTGGTGAGGTAATGAGTTTTTTCTCTACACCTATCTTCAGAGGTGAGTTGAATCTCAATCATCAATCAGTTGAATCTCAGATTGGTATGCTTATAGAAAAAGCACAAGAGAGACATGGTGACAATGATTTGAAAAATTATACAACATACTTTGACGAAGACCTACGATTAGAAATGGAAGGTCATGACTGGTATAATGATTTTGCAAATCAAATCAAAGACACTTACATTACACTTATCAAAGATTTATTTGGTCTTGAAGTGGATTACTTGACTCGACATGACATACATTTATTTGCATGGGCAAATCTATACAGGAAACCACATCAACATGAAGTGCATAATCATGTCAATTCATTCATGAGTGGAACATACTATGTCAAATCTACTCCCGACCAACCGATTAAATTTTGGTCACCTAATTTGATGTCTCAATTTTCACATATGTCAGTCGACCAACCAATCGAAGACAAATATGAAGGTGCAACTGTTGTTGGTAATAATGCAACAGAAAGTGAGGTTCATTTCTTTCCTAATAACGGACAGTTTTTATTATGGCCGTCATATCTACAACATGCAGTTCCAGTCATAGCACATGAAGTCCCTGAAGACTATAAAAGAATATCAATATCATTCAACCTGAAACATAGATTGAAAATAGATTCAAATAAAACAGGTGATGACATGTCATATGGATTTTTAAATGAATAAAGTATATACAATGGATGGACTATTCAAACAAAGTCCAATGCTAGAACACACCTTCAATGAAGAACACAATTATGTGGTCATTGATAATTTCTATGATGACCCTGAGTCAATCTATGAGTGGATAACCAATAGACAATATCCTCTATGGAAATACAATCCTGAAAGACAATCCAATAATGGAATCAGATATAATGATTGTAGGATTACAGATAAGGTTGCACACCCAACAAGATTATACGATGCAGATATGCAACGTGTTTTAAATATCTGTAGACTCTATTGGCACAAAGGAGAATACAGATGGGATATGCATCAAGAGTTTAATGTGTTCCAAACCATCGAAGAGTTTGACACTAAGATACAACACTACCCACATATTGACAGTGAACTACAATGTCCCGACCATGAGTCAACACTGAACTTCCTTGTCTATTTGGATAAAGAAGAAAGTGGTGGGACTGCAATATATGGTGGTGAGTGGATAACAAATGATGAAGCACATAATCTATTATATCCAGTCGAAGATAGATTTACAATCGAACATATCATACCTGCTAAATTCAATCGTGCTGTCATTTTCCCTGGCAATAGATTGCATGGTGCATACATAGAAGATTACAATAAATATTGTGAGGACAAATGGAGATACTCACAAGTCCAATTTTTCCACCCAACAAGATAGGATAACAAATGGAATATTACAACCCATCATATACATTGATTAACATGAGTGCATTATCTGAAGAGATATGTGAAGACATTATTAACAGATTAGATGTTGCACCTTTTACTGATGTTGAATTCGATACAGACCCCGATGACCCTGCTAAGGTCATGCCAAGTAACGATGAAGACAACGATAGATTGAAATATCAAGACATTCATGGTAGAGAACTATATTGCATAGGATTTAGTAATCCCGATTTCGAAGAGATTGAGGATATGTTGATTCCAGTTCTACCTAAGACTGAAGACTTTGGTCAGATTACATATATGTCAATCATTGCATATCCTGAAGGGACACAAATGCCAGTGCATAAGGATTCTGCAGATGACATGGATACTGGAACTGTAGTGTTTAATTTAAACACTGGTTTTGATGGAGGAGATTTTACATTAGATGGTCATTTATTAAAACCTTTTACAGGTCAGATGATTGCATTTAATAATTCCACTGAAAGATTCCATGGAGTGTTACCAGTGTTAGGTGGAGAAAGAGTTTCATTATGTTTATGGTTTACTAGACCAGCAGACCCAAATCAAGAATTACCTGATTATCCCGATGAGGTATTACGTGCAGAAATGCCAAGTCCAGTAAACGATAATGAAGAAATGGAACCAAAGAAGGTTCACAAAAGTTTTGTAATAAAGACATGACAATGCATCCAGTCACGGTTAAGTGTTCAATATGTAAAACACCTATACCAGTAGAGGATGTAAAATATCATACGAGTCAATCAGAACCGAGACCCGTGCAAGTCTTTTGTGGGCCAGAGTGTAGTTTATTTTATTATGAGGAGAAAAAGAATGCCAGTGAAGTTCGGAAAGACCAGTAAACAAGTCGATAGGAATACAAAGAAAGTAACTGTAGTCCACGATTATATGAAATGCAAATCTACTCAAGATTTGATTGATGCATATAATAAACCAGTGATTCCTAAATTAAGACAAAAAGTTAAGAATGAACTCGTGAGAAGAGGTGGAGTAGTATTTGTTGATAAACCAAGCGAAACTCCAGCATTATAACGAACATGGATGGGTTATATTAGAAGATATAATTCCATCCGATTTGTTATCGATTGCAAAGGATAAAGGACAAAAACTTAGAAGGTGGATTCAAGAGAATAATCTACAGGGAACGCCTGCACCTTATGGTGCAAATGAACATTGGAACGGAATCGGTTGTGCGATGATGTATGAGAAGGAACTAGAGAAGTGTTATCTTGCACCTTCATG
>Ga0213860_10000959_pt1 | contig 11681 bp, 12 predicted proteins | sample PICome_3_FD_160118 | JGI IMG/M metagenome (GOLD analysis project Ga0213860, IMG submission 160118) | Coastal seawater microbial communities near Pivers Island, North Carolina, United States - PICO550 | ecosystem: Environmental > Aquatic > Marine > Coastal | place: USA: North Carolina...
GACATTGAAGTTGCACGCCGTGCGGCGGCAGTTGGTAATGACGTTGTAGCATCACTACATGCTAAAGCGGCACTACTAGACGCCAACCGTGCTATCAGACTAGTTAACGTCTAATAATAAAGGAGAGGGCCTAGCCCTCTCCTGCTAACTGGAGAATTGAAATGGCATTTGCTACTAATACAGACTTACATACATATGCTCCTGAAGTATTTGATCAAGGCGTTGATGATTGGGCACCTGAACTTGCGTTAGCAGAGACAGATGTTAGTAATCAGATACGCATCAATTGGTATAACAAATATCATGACCCAAGCAAGTATGTTAAATCTAAACTTACTGAGTCACAGTGGACTAAAGCAACTGTCTACAAGGCCTTGTACGCATACATTCTACCTAAACTTTCAACATTTAGACCTGAAGGGGATCCATTCATGATGCAACTTACTTTTTACAAAGAAAGATTTGCTGAAGAGTTTGATATTCAATTTGGTATTGGTGTTGACTATGATGAAAACAATGATGGTGTTGTTAGTAATGCGGAAGTAGAAAGACTATCAATGGATAGGTTGTACAGATAATGGCCAGAGAAGACATTGTATCACAAATTGAAACGTTCCTAAAGGAAATGAAGGCACCTAAACTTGGAAGAGTTCAGCGTGATCCTATCATTGCTACAGAGTTACCTAAAACAGCATTTCCAGCAGTTTACATTGAAACAACTGATGAGGATATAGAAGATATAACCTTAGACAGTTTGCGTAGAGGTGAAATGCTGGTTAATGTTGTAGCAGTTATAGGGGGCAAAGAAAGGGACAGACAACGTAATATTTTAGTTGATGCTGTTGAAACAAAACTGTTAGCTGATAGAACTGTTAACAACACAGCAACTCACATTGCTCTCACAGGAGTTGAGAGTGTGCAACTGGGGGAATCAGCCCCATATGCAACAATTAGAATGGTGTTTACTGTTAAGCATCATTACAAACTAACCTAAAGAGGATATAACATGGCAGTATTTCATGGTAGCGGTGGATCATTAAGCATTGGCGGCACTGCGGTTGCCCAGGTGCAAGAATGGTCCGTATCACATACAGCAGAAATGGTTGAGACCACAAGTTTAGGCCAGTCTGCTAGAACTTTTTCAAAGGGTCTTGAATCTTTTGAAGGCAGTTGTGAAGTAATTGTGTCTGATGATGATGACACAGGTTACACTAACTTCAACGCACAACTAAAAACAGGTACAGCTTTGTCAGCAGAGTTCTTCCAGGATTCAAATGACAAACTAAGCGGTTCTATTTTAGTTTCTAGCGTTGAGACTTCACTAGGTTTTGATGACATTGCACGTTACTCTGTAACATTTACTGGTACAGGTGGACTTACAATTACTCAGGACGCTGACTAATGTTTAAGACACGCAGGACAATGAACCAACTACAAAGAGAGATGGGACGTGACCTGCGTGTTTTTACAGACAACTTTATGACACAATTAAGAATAGCAACGCCAGTAGATACTGGTTACGCAAGGTCCAGGTATCAAAATGTATATCAGGGCAAAAGGCTGGGCGGCAATGGCGTCATACCCCTAATTAAGAATGATGCTGATTATAGTGCGGTACTTGATGGTAGATCAGACAGAGGATTTATTTCAGATCAAGCACCACAAGGTATTGTTGAGCCAGCGTTTAAAAGAACAAGGAAGAAATAATTATGAGCGTTTTACAAAAAGCAAAACAACATTATCACAGCACTATGTCTGGTGAAATGAAAAGTATTAAAGTAGAGGAATGGGATGAAACAGTCTATTTCAAGCCTAACGCAAACTTTGCCCAGCAAGGTAAGATACTTGAACTTCATAACAAAGGCAAGATTGCTGAGGCACTGGTTGAAACATTAATGCAGAGAGCTTTAACAGCAGAAGGCAAAAGAATGTTTAACTTTGGTGATAAGGATACACTTCTAAGAGAAGTAGATCCTGAAATCATTGTACGCATTGTTAGTATTATCAATGGTACAGAAAAAGAAGTGGAAGATGCCTTGGGAAACTAAAGGCTGACTCAGAGATGCTTGTGCTATTAAGACTAGCACAACAACTGGGTCAAACTGTAGAGTGGACCATGAATAATGTCAGTATGTTAGAGCTTAGAACTTGGAGTAAATATTGGAAACTCCAGGAAGACGCACAGCGTAGGAAAAAGAGATAATGGCTGACTATACAATTCATATTAATGCTAAGGACAATACAAAACAAGCCTTAGCAAATGTAGATAAAGGCCTTGACAAAGCCTCACGCAGAGCACTGATGCTTAAAGGCGCACTGGGTATTGCTGGAGCCGCACTTGCGGGTCTAGGAGCATTGACTGGTGTCAAGAAACTTATCAACAATATGGATGACCTAGCAAAACGTGCTAGGACAGTAGGTGCTACTACAGAAAAGACCTTTGCTCAGTTTCAAATCCTAGATGATTTTCTACAGCAAGCAGGACTTAGTACATCAGAAATAGATAGAGCATTTCTTAACTTAAACAGCAGAATGACAAAAGGCCTTAATGGCAACAAAGCATATGCTGAAGCTATGAGCAAGTTAGGAGACAGTATTTTTGATGCTAATGGTAATTTAAAAGAAGCACCAGACTTATTTGTTGCTATGGCGGCAGGTATTCAATCAGGTGCTATTGATCTTGAGGACGCACAGAAACTGTTAGGTGAACGTGTAGGTCCTAAGATCTTTGAAACATTCAAACAGTTAAAAGAAGATGGTGTAGGTGTAGCAGAAGCATTGGCTGATGTTGCTGAACACACCCCCATTGTGAGTTTAGAAACGGCACAGCAAGCAGAACGTTTCAATGACATACTTGATCAGTTAGGAAACGTATTACAGAAACTACTAATTGAAGCATTAGAACCACTAATGCCAGTATTAGTTGAATTTGCTGAACACATACTAGCAAATATGCCAGGTTACATTGAGTCTGTAAAAGCAGGCTTTGAAAAACTACAACCTGTGTTTGACTTGTTTAGTGCGGCAGTTACAATCATAGAACCTATCCTACAGTTTATGATTGATAGATTTATTGGTATTGCTGAAGCACTCCTAGGAGTCATTGATAGGTTTGGCGGTGCTCAAGCAGTAGCAGATACTTTTGCTCTTGTAATTGAAAAAGTTAAAGAAGGAGTTGTAGCTCTACTAGAACCATTTGGGGGATTAGATGGTATACTTACAAGTGTAGGTGAAGCCTTTGAAACAGCAGTTACTTATGTACAGGACATGGTTGAAAGTTTAGGTGGTCTTGAAGGCATCCTAGATAGTGTTGTAAACCTAATGAGCAGATTAGGTGAAGGCATTGTTGGCACGTTTGGAAATATGAAAGAAGGCGTTGCTAATAAAGTTGATGATACTGTTAACTACGTCAATGACAAGTTTGATTACATGTATGATTACTTGTTTGGTGGATCTGTTGTTCCTGATATGGTAGATGGTATCATTGGTGAATGGGGCAGATTAGAAGAGCAAACAGCAAAACATACAGAAAGCATTGTTACAAATACAGTTAGTGATTATGAAAAACTTGAACAAGCACTAATGGAAAAAAATAAGAAGATGGCAGATAGTACAAAAGAGTTTACACAAAGTATTGAAGATGATTTCTTGAATACATTTGAAAATGCTTTTGCTGATGGCAAACTCACACTATCAGACTTTGAAGGCTTCTTTAGACAGACACTTAGCAGAATACTTACAGAGGCACTTACAAAAGGTTCTGGTATTAACAACGCACTAGGCAGTATGTTTAGTGGCCTAGGAGGCGGCGGCGGAGGCGGCTTCTTCAGTAGCATAATTAGTGGGGCATCAAGTTTCTTTGGTAGTATGTTTGGTGGCTTCTTTGCTAACGGTGGATACCTAAGTGCTGGTAAAGTAGGTATTGTTGGTGAAAGTGGTCCTGAACTAATTAGTGGTCCAGCACAGATTACACCAATGGATCAAGCAGGCGGACAAACACAAGTAGTATTCAACATTAATGCTATTGACACACAGACAGGAACACAGTTTCTGTTAGACAACAAAAAACAAATTGAAGGCATCATACAGAATGCCTATACAAGAAGAGGAAGGCAAGGAATCTACTAATGGCAACAATGAAAGACTTATTCACATATCCTAGTAATGGAAGTGAACCAATAAAATGGATTAATCCAACATATGTTGCTGGTACAATCAACGCAACAGATATTGTAAGCGGTGACAAATGTGTAATTAAAACAGTAGGTACAACAGATTATACAACTGTAGGTAGTTCAAACAATAACGTAGGACAAAGTTTTACAGCAACAGGAACACCTACTGGTACTGGCACTGTATACCTAGCAGAAACAGGATTACATGGCAGATTTAAAGACCTAAAAGATGGTAACTTGTTTGACTGGCCTATTTCATATGGTGGTAATGGTAGCCCACAATTACTATTAGAAAACAGCAGTAAATTTGTTAATTATTTTGATAGTCTAACAGGCGCAAATGCTGAACTTAACATGAAAACATTCTATGACAATCCTCTTGTTGTAGCAACTAAAAAACTAATTGACAGTGAAACAATTACAGCGGCTAATGTAGATACTACAAGTGCTCTTATTACTGTATCAGGCGCACATGAATTTGAAAATGGCATGAAAGTTACTATTTCTGGTATGAATGGCACCTGGGCAGATATTGATGATGCGGATTATTTTGCTAGTGATGTAAGCAATGCTAGTAATGGCACACTAAAATTAAGAGTAGGTAGTTCTAGTGGTCCTTATGTAAGATTTTTTAACAGAGCAAATTGCACTATTACAGCAAGTGCCTTAGACACAGATAGTAGTGTTATTTTTACAACAGCAGATACAAGTGAATTTACAGATGCTGATCAAGTTACAGTTTCAGGAATGAATGGTGATCCTGCTGAACATAATGGTAGAACAGACTTGTTCATTGATGTAATTAACAGCACAACATTTAAACTTGCTACAGACAGCGGTTTAACAAATTATATTCAATATCCTAATTTGCTTGATGATTATACAGGTATTACAAATATTAAATTAAGCCAAACTAATCTTACAGATCCTATACAATTTACACTTAATCAGGCAAGCAAAAATTATAACTTAGCACAAATTACATGGAACAGTGATGAACCGGCAGATAGCCTACAAGCAAGTCTTAATGACTTTACTGGATTATACCTTAAGAGAATAGGCTCAACTGATGCTTATGAAATCTATCAAGATGTTAATTTAACAAATGCTTTAACTACACAGGATTTGCTTACTGCAAATGCTTTAGATAACAGAATACAAACTTTTGAATTACATGATACTAATCCTGGTACATATGATCCACATGGGCAAACTGAATTAAAAGATAATGATTTTGGTATGGATAATGGTGAAAGTGTGATTGCTGAAGGTGCTTACACATATCTTGGTATTACAGATGGTCAAAGACTATACACAAAGACAAGCACTAATGGTCTATTCACAGATTCTGGTTTGACAACTCTTGTTGATGAATCAAATAATAGAGTTCAGATTAACAAAATAGCAGATAACACTATGGCTAATGCTCATACAAAACAAAGTTTAAGAATTAATCCAGCATTATCTAACACAGGCACTAAACTAAGTGGCTATGACTTTGTTGCTGAAGATTATAATACAGGCTGGGGCTATTTTACAGCAACATACACTGGTTCATCCAGCATAACAAGTGGCAACTGGCATTTTTCTGATGCTGAAAAAGCAGTAAATATTAGCTTAGATTCTGGCTCACCATTTAGTATTGTAGATACTGGTGAAACTTTTGGTGGTGACACATTATATAAATTAACAAATTCAACAACAACAAATGCTTTTAAGCATTATGCTAGAAGACCAAATAATGATGCTTATATAGATATTCAGGCTGGTGGAGCTCTTACTAACACATCTACAATAAATGCTGGCAGTTCAATTTACTATTCAGAAGTGCCTAAGTATCATATAAGAAAATGGTCAGGCAGTCATGGTCTAGCATATGATCCTTATATGGAAGATAATCCTTATTATAATAAAGTTTTAGGTGACACAAGCCAAGGTCCAAGATTTGCTCAATATAAAAATACATATCTATTATATGTGCCTTTTGATGCTACTGAATATACAGATGGTGATATATTTGTGAGTAATGACTTAGTTTATAATATTCCATCAGAAGTTCAAACACAAAAGCATAAAAGAGTAATGTTTATCAACACAAATTCAGAAGCTGATATTAATGAATTTGCACTGAATGTTACCCATACTGTAGAAGCAGATGTTGATTGGAAAGATGGTGTATATTTTGATACACAAAAGATATACTTAGGTGACTTTACAAGAGCGGCAGGCAGTGATCAATCTATATCAGTAACAAAAGTACATTCAAGTGGTAATGTGCCAATTATCTCAAATGTGTCAAGCATTAAAACATTTGATGAAGTCACAGCGGGTGGCACAGATTATGTTGCTTTCAAACATACAAGTACATTAACAGGTAACACTACTATTCATTTGTTAAAGTATAATAGTAGCACAAATGCTTTTACAGCAGATACAACTGATCCTTTTCCAAGTGATAATACAGGAGATACTGTCACAGTAACTACAAGACATAGACCTTATTTTCATGCTGATAGTTCTAACTATTCTACATCATTACTAGCTGGTGACAATATGCTATCAAACATGAATCAAGTAGCTGTTAGACATACACAATTCCAGTATAAAAAATTAACAAATGATGAAAGTGCTCATGCTGATATTGCTACAACATTTGATGACACAACAGCAGGTGAAGTTATAGTTCCTAAAACACCTGATGATGCTGGTCAAATTGTTGTTAACACTCCAACAGCGGCAACAACAGGCACTATAGCACCAGCAACAAGTGAGCCATACAGATATGAAATTGACACTGTTACAATGTATCTGCCAGGCACACAAAAATATACATTTCAAAACACAAGCAATGTAACAACAGCAGGTGGTCAAGTAAAAACAACACAATACTGGGGTGCTAGTGATGCTAGTCCTACAAATTATTCAGGCACAGGTGAAACAGCCGCACAATTTACAGTGCAAACAGATTCAAGTGGCTATCTAACAGGTGTTACACTTACAGAAGAAGTAGATGCTGAAGGTAGGTATGCTGATGGTGATGACATAGCACTAATTATTGAATCACAAGCAGACACTTATGCTCCTAGAGCTACAACAACAGCAGAAACAGAAGATGTTTTTGATACACAAGATTACTGGGTAGATCCTAGTTTTAACGCAAACAAAAATTGGCCTACAACTATAGGACCAGCAAGTGCTAAGATTACACAGAATCATCCTAGTACATCTAACGTATCACAAAATGGTAGCAAGTTTGTTAGAACAAGCGGCTTTACAAAGTGGCAACTTGAAGTTGAATATCCACCAATGACAAAAGAACAGTTTGATGAATACCAAGGTGTTGCTAATGCTGTACAAGGACAGAACATACCATTCCAGTTCCTTAATCAGAATGCTGATGGTACTGCTATTATTTTTAACTGTAACTACACTAACACAGGTGCTGACACACAACCAGAACTTGTTGTAAAAGCGTCAGTAGGAGATAGTGTCCTACAGTTTGGTGGCTTTGACAGCAATCAATCAAAAGCGTTTAACAAAGGTGAAGTTGTAATATTTGACAGCGGCAACAACAACAGTCAATACAATGTTGTAGTACATGATGCTGATGCTAACCAATATGGTGAAGTAAAAGTAAGATTTGCTTATCCTATTACAACAGCATTTAGTACTGGTAAGACATGTTTCAAGAATCCAGCACACGTTCATGTTACACTTGCTAGTGATAACTTTGATTATACTATTGGCACAAATGGTTACTACTACCTAGTATGTAAATTTGATTTAGATGAGTACAAATAATGCCTACACTAAGTGAAATAAAGAGCAGACAAACTACGTCCTACTATGAACTTGTAAAGATTGAAACAAGTACAGAATACAGAGTAACAAACGCACCATTTGACATAACCTACAACAGTGAATCATATAGTTCAGCAGGAGCACTACTGAGCATTGATGAACTTGAAAACAATATGAATTTTGAAGTACCTAGAATTACAATACAAGTAAATGGTCTTATAGAATTTACAAACAATGAATATTTCATTGAAACAATGCTAGGCTTAGACTATGTAGATAGACCTGTAACAATTTTTAGAAGTTACTTTGATCAAGGCGCACAGATAGGTACTATTGAAGTATTCAAGGGTAACATTGAAACTGCACAATTAAATTATGATCCTAGTGGTGGTTGTAGTGTAGGTATTGAAATAGCAAGTCACTGGAATACCTGGGACAAAACAAATGGTAGATTTACAAATAAGAACAGTCAACAATTCTACTATGCCAGTGATACTGGACTTAACAACTGTGAAGAAGTTCAGAAAGAAATCAAATGGTCAACTTAAAACTTGGACAATATATTGCTGAGTACAAAAACAAAGACTTTGAATGGGGTCAAGCAGACTGTAACACATTTATTGCTGACTGGGTTGACAGAACAACAAATCCTGGCGTAGCAAGTGAAGTAATAGGGAAGTATAGTACTGTAAAAGAAATGTTAAGATTTGCCAAAGTTAAAAAAATTAAAAAAGAACTAGAAAAAGCAGGTTATGCTCTAGTAACAGGACCAGCACAGACAGGTGACATACTGTTACAGAAAGACAAAACAGGTTTTTATCATAGTAGTATAGTAATGCACGGTTATTGCTATACAATGAATGAAGAACACGGACTTGTTAAAGTTGATGTAGATAAACAGATGCAAGTCATTGATGAAATCTGGAGGGTTGTGTAATGCCACAGTTTATACCTGTTATTGCACCTTTTATTAAGAAACTAATTATTCAATTTATTGTTAGTGCTATTGTTAGCAAAGTATTTGGCAAGAAAAAAGGTAGAGGTGCTGGCGCACAAACTTCAAGTCAAATCCTAATTAACAAGTCAGGCAACAATGAACCTATACCTGTTGTATATGGCAGACAACGTGTAGGTGGTGTTAGAGCATTTATTGAAACTACAAATGGATCAGGTGGTTCAGGCAACAATATACTTAACATGGTAATTGTATTAGCAGAGGGTGAAGTAGGCGCACCACTAAAAGTATTGTTTGGTGACACACTAGTCTGGCATGCTAGTTCAGATGGTGGTAGTGGTACTAGTTCAACAGTAGGAACAGATGGATACAGTTTAGCAAACTTTGAAACTACAAAGTATGGCAGTCATTATATTGCTTTCTATCCTGGTACAACTACACAAACAGTAGATCCTACATTACAGAGTAGTATTGGCAGTTCTACCTGGGACAATGAACGTAGACTCAGAGGACTTTCATACATAGCACTTAAATTACCATTTGATGAAGATTATAATGGTGCCGCACCTGAAGTACTTGTAGAATTTACAGGTAAAAAGATCCGTGCCGCAACAAATCCTGTAGGATCAGCAACAGCCGCAGTAGATCAAAACCCTGCTGATGTTTTATTAGACTATATGACAGATACAACTTATGGTAAGGGCATTCCTGATGCTGACATTGACCTAGCAAGTTTTGCAAGTGCTAGAACTTACATGGCAAGTAGATTTAAGATTAATGGCTTCCTGGATACAGGACAAAGACTGTTTGACAATGTAGAAGAGATATTACAAGCGTGTAACGGCATACTCACATACACAAACGGCAAATACAAGTTTAGAGCTAGACAACAGAGTGAATCAAGTGTGTTTAGTTTTTCAGAAGAAAACATTATAGGTAGTTTTGACATAGGTGTTACACCTAAAAGTTCAAAGTTCAACAAAGTAGAATATACTTTCAATAATGTTGCTACTAACTTTAATGATGATATAAAAATTGTAAACAACAGCAGTTATAAGACTGAAGACAACAATACAGAACTCCTAGCAAAGGTTGAAACAACACTTGTTAGTGATGCTACTATTGTAGGTAATCTAGCAACCTGGACTATGAACAACAGCCGCAATCAGACAACAATTAGTTTTACTGCCGCTCATACAGCAATTGATGTACAAGCAGGTGATATAGTTGATGTCACACATCCTGTTGTAGGCTATACAAACAAAAAGTTTAGAGTACAGGAAATTGTTCTAACAGAAGACAATACAATCAAGATTCTTGCTCAAGAATATACATCAAGCATACAAATCTAAAACACACTATGTAGTTCATAGATGATCATTAAATAGATGACAAGGGCTACATATAGTACCCGTTTTATAAATGTGTATCCACACTAAGGAAAGACATCAAATGGCAAAAAACAAACTTAGAAAACATTGTGGTGGCAGTGTACGTTTAAACACTGTACCTAAACTAAAAATGTTCCTAAAGAGTGCTCTAAAACTTTATGATCAAAACTTAAACAGTTACAGATGTTATGTTGTAGTCAAACCACCTATTAGTGAATATCCTGAGCCAATGAATAAGAAACGTAACTTAGTGCTTATATTTTGGAATGATCAATGGATTATTTGTTCAGATACTAGAATGAATATACAGCGTTGGCTTAAAAAGACAGGCATTGAACCTGAATGTATGTGGATTAATACAGAAGCAAAATACACAGACAAGCGTCATATGTGGGGTACATATAGACAGTATTCAGACAGAACAATAGTAGAACGCAAATGGCTTAACCGTGATCAATTGGGTTATGATCCAATGTTGGAAAAAATACATGATACACTTGATAAATTCAATGTTGACATTGAGTGGAAAAGATAGTATAAATAATACTGTAGCAGGAGATACTTCTTTTACAACTCACTGTTTCACCTAGTGTGTAACAAGAGCCTATTTAGATCTCCAAATCAAAATATAAATCATTGTGTGAGTAACTTCTTACTCAGTATCTTCTGCTACTTTACGCATAAAATTTTCTTATAGATGACTAACTGGGTCCTGTGGTAAAAGCAGGGCCCTTTTTTTCTTGACAAAAAGGGCAAAAGGATTGTATAATAGGGGTATACTTTGTTATTTGCATAAGTACAAGGTAAGATATTGATATGGAGATTAAAAAAATGGCTAATGTTGTAGAAAAGGAGAATCACAATGACAATATACAAATATACGGAACAAGAAGCCGTATGGCATAATGATGCCTACTTCAGGGCTGTAGAACAAGCCCGCAATCTCAGAGACAACGGACAGGATTGGGACCTCTATAAGGACAGGCGTCTTTATAGGATAGAGACCCGTGACTGTGACACAGCAAAACAATTTGCCTTCAAATGTAATGATCTAATTGAATATGGCAAGGCTGAAAAGGTGCTTGACTGGGAGCAGTGTGTAACTAATATTTTTAACGCTGACGGAAAAGCACTTGATAGAGGTATTGAAGGTTATCTGATATATGCTTGTAAAATGAAATTGTTTGGACACAAGTGGGGACAGGATGAATACAGCAGAACTGTACACGGTGTTCACACAGCATGGTTGGATCTAGCAACCAAATACAAACTAGATGTAAGCTGGCGTAAGAATACGCAATTCAACACACTTTTCACACAGGAGTAAAAGATGAAAGATTATGATTACTATAACAACAA
>Ga0213860_10000961_pt1 | contig 11663 bp, 10 predicted proteins | sample PICome_3_FD_160118 | JGI IMG/M metagenome (GOLD analysis project Ga0213860, IMG submission 160118) | Coastal seawater microbial communities near Pivers Island, North Carolina, United States - PICO550 | ecosystem: Environmental > Aquatic > Marine > Coastal | place: USA: North Carolina...
GTCCAGTAGGAATTGTATATTGTTGTAATTCACTTCCGTTTTTATTAATTGAGAAAATTACGGCAGCATTTACCGATTGTTCTATTGTTGCGGTTAATGTTTGTAGTGAAACAGTTCTATCTGGACTAAATGTTTTTGTTCCAGTTAAAGGTGCAACAAAGTTTCCTGCTCGTAACATATAAAATGTAGTATTTGCATTAGAATTTACCCAAGAGGTTCCATCCCACACATAAAGTGCTTTGGTTGCGGTAACAAATCCAAGATCACCTTGAGTGTTGCCTGTTGTTGGTAAATCCGATAAAAGTGCATATGTTGTAACCCCTGCACCACCAGAACCAGTTGCACTACCGTCTGCGACTGCAGTAATCCATTCAGAACCATCCCAAATATACAACTTACTTGTATCTTGTGCAAATGCAATATCACCATTGGTATTTCCAACAAGAGGTAGATATGATTCTAGTGAATAAATTTCTACAGATGCAACCAAAGATGTTCCATCTGGTGCAACTAATGTTGCAGTACCAGCAACTTCTTTAATCTTGTTTTTAAATGCTGGAGTGTTTTCTACATATGTCGATAAGTCCTGTGGTACAAACTTAGAAGTTGTTGCATCATAAACTAAACACATTTGTGATGTGAGAGTTGGAATAGGACGAATTTCCATTTTTTGAACATGTTTTTCTTGCGAATGTTGTCCATAAATGATGTAATTTCCGTTTTCGTTTTGTTCAACTTCCAAGTCTTTTACACGAATGGTTCCTCTCATGACTGAGTGATTTCCACATTGATAATATAAAACATCTGGTGCATTTGAAGGAACTGTAAATGTGATTGTGCCATTATCCGTTCTAGAATTTGTAACACCACTTGTCCATTCTCCGACATAATCTCCTGCAACAAATCCAGTACCATTGTCAGTAGTAAAGTAGAATGGATGTCCTACAGCATTAATATTCACAGTATATGTGCCACCACGATAAAATGGGCCAATTTCTGTATTATTACCACTTGCAGTTCCACTAAACACATATGCACCAGTTACTGCTGTTACTGTATAAGAAACCGATGGTGCAGTAAGAGTTGGTAATGTAATTGAAGATGGAACAGAAACAGCAAGTCTTTGAACACTAGTTGTATTACCACCATTGATGTCTGGATGACTGTGATTGGCGGTTGTATAAGTTACCCAAGAAACTAAATTATCATCTCCAGCACCTTCAATCCATTTTAACTTAAACGCATGTGTCTGTGTCATGTCTCCATACTGAGTATTTGCAAAGTTATTAATTTGATAATTACCTTGCATGTATAGTGGGACACTTGTTTGAGTTTGATTTGTAATTGTTGTTCTTGCATATGGTAGTGCAGATTGTTCCCAAGTCCATTGCCATGCAGTTCCATGTCCTGCTGTTGGATCTGCGACTTGAATTTCTAAGGTTTCTGGTTGCACATCAGTGTCAACATTTGCCAAATCATCAATATTACTTGGAATGGTATCTGCGCCTACTTTAGAACCAGATGGTAGAATAATATTTCCTTCAGTATCAATCGAAATTTCGGTACCACCAATGTTTAGTGTGTTACCACTGATGTAAAGATCACGAAATCTATTTGATGGACTACCTAAATCATATGCCTCGTTGCTATCTGGAATCAGATCACCAGTAACAGAAGTAATATTTGTTATTGTGACATTTGTTGGATTTCTCAACTGTTTGAGTGCAGAAGAAATTTTAATCAATTCATCGGTAGTTGCAGTTGAAATAAGTGTATTCGCTCTGGTGTTGACTGCATTTTCAATATCGGCGTCTTCAGATAAGCCTATACCTTTTGCAGAACGAGTTAGATCCAACAAACCACTTGCAGTTGCAGTTGGAATTGCACTTAGTAATTCTGTCTTGAGTGATGCAATTGATGTGTTTAAATTGCTGTCGGCCATTGTAAATCCTTTTTAGTAATATAATGTTATTTATTCTAATAAATATTCATATATGTTAGAAGTTTCATCAGTATAATATAGTCTAGTACCATCTTCACTAAGTGTTATCCAGTTCCAATATCCCAATGTTATTCCTAAAGTACTCATATCAAGTTCATCAGTTATTGTTCCACTGGACGGAACCCATGCAGTGGATAATGTATATCTAATTAAACGATTTCCTGCCTGATCTAAAATAAACATGAGTGTACCATCGCTTTTAAAAGTTACACTTAAAGCCTGCATACCAGCAACAACATTTCTTGAAGCAGTGTCGTTTGTTACTCCTCCAGTAAATTCCCATGCGGTTCCCAATGTATAGACGGCGGGAGCTGATGCATCGCCTGCTGTTAGAAAGACTTTTGTGCCATCAGGTTTAATATATAAGTCCTTTGACACAGATAATCCAGAAAACGAAGTACTTCCATCACTATTTCCACCACTACGACTATGAGAAGATATATCCCATGGCGTGCTTAAATTATAGTAATATAAATTTATATTGTTAGAATTATAAGACACAGCGTAAAATCTGGTGCCATCGGGTTTCAAGTGTATTCCATGAGTCAAGAATGCTGGTACTTGATCAAAACGAGTATCGCCTGCATACGATGATGTAGATATATCCCATGGGGTAGAAAGATCAAATTGAATTACTCTTTCTGAAAAATTTGTAGACTTCATAACATACATGCGTGTGCCGTCAGGTTTAAAGGCCAAAGAACCTGCATCATTTATTGACGGGCCTCCACCATTTGTAGATATTGTACTAATATTGACAGTTGCATTGAGTTCTGCACCACTAGGAGCAAAGGCTTCTCTTACTATGAATTGCAGAGTTATAGATGTGTTTGCACTGACTGCACCATTGACTCCATCTGTTGCATTTATGGTTAGTGTAAATGTTCCAATGTTAGCAGTATCGGTACTTGGCGTAATTGTGAATACATTGTCTGATTGACTTATTGTAGCGATACTACCAAGTCCAGATGTCGAATAACTCCATGTCAAAGGGAATCCTTCTGGGTCTGTAGAAACCGCTGTAATTACAGTTGCTGTCCCATCAGTTGCTAATTCATAAGTTCCATCCACTCCAGTGATTGCACTTGGAGAGTCATTTTGGACTGTAGCAATTTTATACCAACCAGAACCATTGTAAATGTATATGTTATTTGTTGCAGTGACTAATGCAATATCACCATTAGACATTCCAGTTGCAGCGATCAATGCATTCATGTCTTCATAAACAGTTGCACCACCAGATAATGTCGTAGAACTTCCTTCTCCATTAACTGGAGCAACCTCCAATGAACCATTATTATCTGAGATATTGATAGAACCAAGTGTGAGAGTATTACCACTAAGATATAAATGTCTGAATTTCTTTTCTGCAGATCCTAAATCATATGTTACATTTGTGTCTGGAATTATATGTCCAGAAACATCACCAAGTTTTGTTTGAACTTTTGCATCTGTATAATATAGATTTGAGGTTCCTTCTACAATATCATCTGTTGTTGTAGATGGTGATACTGCCCCTGCAGTTGTATTTCTAAGTTGTTTTATAGCATTTGACAACTTTACCATATCGTTTGTAGATGCATTTGATGATAAAGTGTTCGCTCTAGAATTGATTGCAGTTTCTATTGTTGTATCTTCGGTAAGTCCAATAGATTTTGCCGCTCTTGCAAGAGAAACTAATTCATCAACAGTTGCAGTTGGTGCATCATTTAATATTTTTGTACGAATTGCACTTATTGATGTCGATAGATTTGTATCTGCCATCCTAATTAACCTTTGTAATTATGTTTCTTCTATTTATATGTTTTTTAAACAGTACTTATACTGCCAGTTGCTGATACTTGGGCACTTAGATAAATCAATCCATTGTTAGGACAAAACGCATATGAATTGAAGTTTCCTTGATCGCAAGTGACTTGTACTTGGAAATCGAAATACCCAGCCTCTGGGGTTCTTGGAAGTCTACCATGGGTGAACATCTCGGCTTGAACTACAGTACTCCCATTTGCAAATTCATTTGGATCTGCTTGCGCCATCCATCCAAATGTAAGTTGTCCAGATCCAGTGTTTGGTACAGGATAGAAGTTATCAGACTGGTATGGCCCTTGTACATCTAAAACTGGAGTTGGGCCAAATGCATAATTAGATACATTCACATCACCACTCGCCGACTGTCTTTGCACAACATATTTTGCCTGTACGGAAGTAATACCTGTTAATCCTGTATAGTTAATATATGTGTCAACAGGTGTGGCTCTTGCACCACTATCTCCCGATGCCTTTGTAACAATTATTCTTTCGTTTGTTGGATCGTGTCTAAATCCTATATAACACCATGCCTCAACGAACCCAATAGTATTATTAAATTGACGGTTAGTTTCCCAATCAGAAAGGTCAAATCTATCATCAAAACTAACTGGATCTGGAGGCGTCAATGAAGTATCATTAATAATGAATGTATCGGATGCGACTTGAGTAGGTATTGTGGGCTCTGTGGATGTGCCGATGCGAATGACCGCATTTTCATCTCCCTCTGTCAATGAGTCAGCGGTAGGTACAACGGTAAATGAGCCTGAGTTGTTTGTGATACTAAAAGAACCAGATGATTCCATAAATTGTGTTGATGGACTTACAGCCCAATATAGTGTTGTTCCGTCTGGAACATCGGTTGTGGTTACATTCATTGTGCCAGAGGAACCTTCATTAATAGAATCTGGTGCTGTTACTGTATATGTTGCTGGTGAAGTTGAAGTATCAATGATTGCGAATGCATCAGTCGCCACAATTGTGCCTGTTACACTTCCAGTTCTAATTTCAACTGTTCCTTGTTCTGTTCCTTCAGTAGTTGCATCTTCAGTTGCAGAAATATCAAAACTTCCTGCATCATTGTTAATCGTAAATGAACCATTTTCTGGGGAAAGGTCTGTTGAAGGACTCACAGTAAACCACAAAGTTGTATTGTTTGGAACAAGTGTTGTATTAACTACAAATGTTCTGGTGTCTCCTTCATTGATAGAGGCAGGACTTGAAATTGAGTAAGTAGGAACATCTACATCAGAAATTGAAACTGTATCCGCTGTCTCTGATAATGATCTACTTATAGTATTGGTTCCATCAGTAAAGGTTACATTCCCACTTATGGTTGCAATTAATGTTTCGGTTCCTTCATTCAGCCCATCATCTTCGAATGTAATACTGAAAAGTGCCGTATTGGAATTGATAGTAATGTTACTTGGAACTGGATCACCTATTTGTACTGCTGCTGGGTAATCTGCACTTGAAGAGGTTCCCACAAGAGAAAGATTAAATACTGTGCCGTCTGGTACATTAGATGTTGTTACTGTGAATGTTACAGTCTGTCCTTCTGATATACTTGTAGAGTCTGGAGAAAAACTATCTATACTTGGTTCTGGAGTAGGGTCAGCTGGCGGCGGTGGTGGTTCCGCTGGTGCAGGAAGATCTATTATTGCCTTTCTTAACCACGCAACTTTACTTGAGTTATATACCCAAGTTCTACTTCCTATAGTATGTTCATCGTCATTAGAAGGTGCAGAAGGAAAGTTTGCCATTTAATTTTCCTTAATAAATATAATACCATGCAACAGGATCTGATGCAGAAAACCCACCGATTGTAAATGAACCGTTGGCATCAGCTGTTAGTGTTTGTGATCTGCCAGTGAAACTAGGTGACCATGCAACAACGGTGCGTCCTGCAGCCGCTGCAACTGTTACTGTTGAGTTGTTTCCATTCGCAGGAGTAGTCGTAGAACCAATTCCAGTAACCCCCCCACTACTCAAAAGTCCAGAAGCATCACTTAATTGATTGATATCTGAAATATTTACTTGCGTCCATGCGTTTGAATTATTTCTTACATAGAATTCACCACCACCAGTATCCATCCAGAAATCTCCAGTAGAAGGACTTGATGGTGCAGATGTTCCGACCGTTGATCTAACCGCATCTGCGGCGTCTAGTTTAAGTGCAAGTGCGTCTACGATTGTATCATAAACTGATGCATCATCATTGATTGCAGCTGCAAGTTCATTTAAAGTATCTAGTGCTTCTGGTGCGCCATCCACAAGTGCTGCAATTGCACTAGATACATGAGCATGTGTTGCAATTGGATCATTATTAATAGTTACAGAATCTGAATCTGGTACAAAAAATTCAACCCTACTTCCTTGTGAACTTGCATTGATTAATAACTCACCACCAAATTCACTAATTGTTGCACCCTCATTAAAAATCAACTCGTTTTGTACAGTTAAATTATTAGAGATGGTTGCATCATTTGCAATAGTTAAATTGTTTGTTCCTATAATGTCACCATTCTCATCTACTCTAAAGATCGCATCATCTTTACTAAGAGCTACATCAGTATCATAGTTATTGAATAATGCTAGATAATTATTTGCTTCGCTATTGTTAGTATCTAAAAACATACAAATGGATTGGACTGAACTAAATGCAAGATTGTTTGCTCTATCTGATGGGGTGTCATAATCCATGAAAATTTTATTTGGATATGTTTCTGATAGTGCATGATTTAGAGTTACATTTCTCCAAACTTTTTGTAGATTTTCTGTTTCGTAGTACTGAAGAATGTCATCTGTTTGAGCACCGAATGTGTCAAAATCTTCTAATTGATTTGATGTGATTTTCACGAAATTTGCTCCTACTGTCATTTTTAGGGGCACTGCAACTGCAGTTACTCCATATGTTTCTTTTAAATGTCGAACTTCGGCATTTGCTGCGTTCATATTTTCTGCGACTTTGATAAAACTCCAATCGAGTTGGTTGCCTCCAAATGCAGTTTCCAATCTCCGCATCATTATATCAATTGGAAAGACAACGGCAACATTTGCATCAAAATTTTCTACTTCTTCTGCAGCAGTTGCCATGACATCATAATAACGATAGTCAGAACTTTCTGCTATTTCAACATCTCTTGTTCTGGATATTATAGTATCAGGATTATCAATATCCATTCTATATACATTATAACCTTGATATTGAGAAACTAATTGTTTTCTTGTATATGTAGAATTCGAAGTAGTTGTGTGGGTAGTTGCACTTGGTGTGTTTTGACTAGTTATAATACTATTATTTTCAATTATTCCCCAACTTCCTACAGTACCATCAGTCAACCCCCCAAATGGCCTTGATGTAGTAATAATAGTTTGATTGTTCCAATCATCAAAAATGCTGTATGTCATATTTGCAGGGCGTGAACCATTTCCCGACATCCAAAACTGATGGAGTATTTGATCTGTTGCGCCTGTAATTGCAGTTGGAGTTGTTGTGTAATTCCATAAAGTATCCCCAACTCTTCCATCTACGACAATTCCTGTAAATTGGGCGGTTCCTGCATAATTAATTAATGATTTTATTTTTCTTCCTGCTAAAACTGAAGGAGAAATAATGGTGTCGCCGACTGCTAGTCCTTCGTCAATCATATCATCAAATTCAGAGTTTGACATCATTAAGACATAATCTGGAGACCATAAACTTACATTTCCATCTGCATCATATGCCCATGATGAGTCAGTTGCAGAATAACTCCCAACACCAAAAGAACTATATTGAGTTGTGATTCCAGAAGTAATATTTTGGATTCCAGTAAATCCACTTGTAGTGCTTCCCTGTTCTGCACTTGCAGTCGCTTCTACCCACCCAGAACTCAATGCACCAGTTGCAGGACTACCTGTTAGTACATTTTGAAAGTCTTCTCCATACACAGTAACATTCTCTGTAATAGTATTCGTTGTAAATACATTATATGATGAAGAGTCGATGACATCACCCGCCTCATAGGAGTTTCCATTTAATAGACTTAGTGTTGGTGCCCTAGAACCGAAATCATAATTTCTCAATATTACAACACCATCTACTACTAAAGACCAAGTTCCTTTTAAAGAGCTTGCGTTAACTGTTAATGACGGAACTTGTGTATTAACTGCTCCATCAATATCTGAACTTTCTAAATGATGAATCCAGACTGTTTGGAAATTACTTGGATTTACATAATTTGTATAGTTTGTTGCCATTTTGCGTCCAATGTTAAATTTTTTCTACTATTTATATTGACAGAAATGATGAATGGTGTTAGTATAGTCAAAAATGGAGTGACCAATGACATATGAACAATTAATGGACAGACGTATAGAAAACGTGGCTAGAATAGTTGAAAAATTTGAAAATAATAAATCTAGTTGGGGATACCAATACTGGACTCAAGTACTTGAGTATTTGATAAGGAATCGCCCGAAGACACTTCATTGAGGTAAAAAATGAACAAACCTAGACTTACAGATCCAGAGATTGAAATGTTGGTAATTTTAATCGAAGAGTGTTCAGAGTTACAGAAAGTTGCTTCTAAAATGATTAGATTTGGAAGGGACTCTGAAAAAACAGAACAGTTAGCAGAAGAGATAGGTGATATTCAATGTATGATCGATCTTTTGCACGAATTTGATTTGGTTTCTTTCAATGAGATTGACGAAAGAGCTCAAAGAAAGAAAGAAAAACTTAGAGAATATTCAAATATCTTCTTGACATAGACAAAAAAATGATATATTATGGTTATTGAAAATTTGGAGATTACTTTATGGTTGAATTACCTTTATATTGGATTTTAGTATTCTTAATGTCTGGCCCCACCGGCGAAGTAACAATCTTCGACCAAGAACTATTCGAAACCGAACAAAGATGTGAGGAAGCAAAATCTTTTATTGTTTCCAATCTTGGGGAGCCTTTGAACTATGAAGTATTGTGTTTTAAAACTGATAGACCTTTTGGAGATTAATAATGGCAAATCATGTACACTGGAGCATCAACTTTGATTCTATCAACGATGCAGCAAAAGAAAAATTAAAAGAAATTCTAGAACGTGTTAGAAAGGATACTCCACACCAATGGTTAGGAGATATTTTTGTAGACCCTAATGGTTCTACAACATACGAAGAAACCGAACAGTATAGTTGGACTACTGAGCATATAGGGCCGAAGTGGAGTTATATCGAAGATATGGATGTAGATGGTGGGTACTTGAACGGAGAATCTGCATGGAGTGCGCCAGATGGTGCGTTAGATTATCTATTGGGAGAATTGAGTGAACTCGACCCAGAACTAATCACTATCTTTACATACGAAGATGAGTCCCCCAATTTTGCAGGCACATATGTATATGATGGAGATGAGTTATACGATGGATGGGAAGATGAATATGAAGAGATCGTTGACGCTGTGATTGCAGAATACCCTAAAGAGTTGCATGGAAAATACAATTTTGATGACTTGGAATGGGAAGATGACGAATCTGCAGATTTTTTCCAAGATGTTATGTGGGAATCATTGAGTGATCGTCAATGGGAAGATGCGGCAAATTTTGTCGCAAGTCTGAAAGAATGGCGCAATGAACATGCAATTGGTGAAACTGCATGAGAATCGACAGTGAAGTAAAACTGGATTATAACAATGTCCTCATTCGCCCTAAAAGAAGTACACTAACTTCTAGAAAGGAAGTTGACCTTACACGAAGGTTTACATACAGAAACTATACTGCAGATTTCCCAGATAATATTCGTGACATACATTACGAAGGTGTGCCGATTATGGCTGCAAATATGGATGGGGTGGGTACTTTTGACATGGCAGACAAACTCGCAGAGGGTGGACTTTTTACATGTCTCGTTAAAACATATACTGCCGGCGAACTCGTTACCTATTTCGATGATAATATTCCAGAAAGAACTGAACATGTTGCGATGTCTATTGGAATTACACAGGCAGACGAAGATAAATTTCGAATGGTTTATGAACAGGTTGGTTCTCTTTTAAAATATGTCTGTATTGATGTTGCAAATGGTTATACAGAAAGATTTGTAGAGGTTGTAAAATCATTTCGTCAAAACTATCCAGAAATTGTAATCATTGCAGGAAATGTTGTAACTGCAGATCAAACACAGGAGTTAATCTTAAATGGAGCTGATATTGTCAAAGTTGGCATTGGCCCTGGCAGTGTTTGCACTACTCGTATTAAAACTGGAGTCGGTTATCCTCAACTCTCCGCTGTTATCGAATGTGCTGATGCTGCTCATGGCCTTGGCGGGCATATTATTGCTGATGGCGGGTGTACGACAGCTGGTGATGTTGTAAAGGCGTTTGCTGCTGGTGCAGACTTCGTAATGCTTGGTGGTATGCTTGCTGGGCATGTTGAGGGTGGTGGAGAGGTTATAAATAAGTACTACGAGACAAACGAAGTTGTATATGAAGTAGGCGATCATTTAAATAACCATAAACGCAAAGTAGAAGTGAAAAAATTTGTGAAGTTTTATGGAATGAGCTCAGATGCAGCAAACACAAAACACTTTGGTGGATTGAAAGACTATCGTGCAAGTGAGGGTAGAGAAGTACTCGTTCCATACAGGGGCACTGTTGCGTCTACTGTTCAAGATATTCTTGGTGGACTGCGTTCGGCGTGTACTTATGTCGGTGCAGACAAGCTAAAAAGACTAAGTAAATGTACAACCTTTATTTTGTGTAATGACACACACAATAGAGTATATGAGGCAAAAAATGTATGAGTACAAAGTAACTGTTCATGACTTGGCAAAGGCGTCAAGTTATGCATATTTAACAAAGAATGAAGCAGATCCAAAGTTTTATAAAATGGGATATCCGCATGTAAGATACTATGATAATTCAGGCGCCCAAGCATATGTAGTTTGGAACGAAGATAATGTCATTGTTGCATTTAGAGGAACCCAACCAGACCAGTTTAATGATATCAAGGCAGACCTTAAGGCGTGGCCAAAAAAATCTCTTCTTGCAGGAAGAGTTCATTTAGGATTTGAAAAAGAAGTTTCCAAATTATGGGAACTAGTAAAGCAACAAGTTTTGGATGTAAGGTTTAATCAGACACTTCAAAAAAATAGAAAGTTGTTTGTGACTGGACATTCATTGGGTGGTGCTATGGCAACAATCGTTGCAGGAAGGTTGCCCTCAGTAACATGTTTATGTACTTTTGGTTCGCCGAGAGTTGGTAATCGTGAATACTGTAAATCTAATATTGCAAATCATATTAGATTTGTAAACAATAATGATATAGTACCAAGTGTACCGCCTGCAATCTTTACTTATAAACATCATGGTAAGTTGCGTTATATTAATTTTTATGGTAATATTCGTAAATTGACACCATGGCAGAGATTTAAAGATCAAATGAGAGGGAGATGGGCCGCATTAAAGAAAAGACAATTCTTTGATGGTGCTTATGACCATAGTATGAAATATTATATGAGATATACGGAAGGACTAAAAGAGTCCATAGGAGACAAAAAGTGACTGCAGAAATAATTGCAGATGTACGAAGATTGAGGGATCTTAATCGTAAAAAATTAGATGGCAAAACCCTCGTAAAGGCAATTCCAGATCACATTAGATCACATTTGTTAGGCGAAATATCTGGATATAACAAAGTAATAAAGATATTGGAGAATAAAAATGTGGGAAATGATCGAGAGGATGGCAACCGATAGGTTGTGGATTTATACGGGCATCGCAGGAAGTCTTTTTGGTGCTGCATTTTTAATGTGGTTCAAAGATACTCGTATGGGACTATGGGGATACGCCAAGTTCGATACTTTTATGGAGTATCTT
>Ga0213860_10000963_pt1 | contig 11645 bp, 10 predicted proteins | sample PICome_3_FD_160118 | JGI IMG/M metagenome (GOLD analysis project Ga0213860, IMG submission 160118) | Coastal seawater microbial communities near Pivers Island, North Carolina, United States - PICO550 | ecosystem: Environmental > Aquatic > Marine > Coastal | place: USA: North Carolina...
ACATTTTTGATTAGAATGTCGGCTTGATTGCTGATCAATGCAGCAACAATGATAAAAGCTGAGGAAGAAAAGTCACCAGCAACTATATAATGTTTATGTTCTTTATCCATCTTCTTATTAGATAAGGTGATATAGTTTTTTGCCTCTTTTTTTATAGAGTTAACGCTTCCACCGAAGAAGTTAATCATTCGTTCTGTATGGTCCCTGGTGTATTTGCCTTCTGCTATAGTAATATTTTTATTAGCAGTTAATGCAGCTAATAAAAGTGCTGATTTTACTTGCGCGCTAGCTATTGGCATTTCATAAGTCCAATTGTCAACTATCCCTTCATTACCATTAATATTAATGGGTGCCGTTCCATTTGTTGTTGAAACCAATGCACCAAGCTCTGATAATGGATCACTAACTCTTGACATTGGTCTCTTGGATAGAGACTCATCTCCACTTAATTGTGCTTTTAGGTTTAAGCCTGAAATCAAACCCATCATTAGCCTCATACCAGTCCCAGAATTCCCTAAATCTAAGGATAATTTTGGACTCTTAAATTTTTTATTTTTATTACTAATAAGAACATTGTTTACATCTACTTCAATTGATGCGCCTATATCTATCATACCCTGCAGAGTTGAAATTGGATCTGCACCCATTAGAAAGTTATCAACCTTAATATCTGATTGCATAAGTGAGCCAATCATTACAATTCTTTGGCTTATTGATTTATCACCAGGACATTGGCATACCCCTTCAAGCTTATTTATCTTTCTACTAAAAATATTCAAAATTTATCTTCTTTAAATTTTTTAATTTCAAAAAGGCTGGATTTTAAATCTTCAACACTTTCAGTATTCTTTAAGAGGTTTTCAATACTTGTATTAAATTGGTTTAATGAATTAATGATAGCTTCTTTGTTGGTAATTAAAATGTCTGCCCACATATCTGGATCAGAAGCAGCAATACGTAAAAATTCTTTTAATCCCCCGGCAGATGACTCATTTATATTTGAGTTAGCTTGGTTTTTAATAGCATCTATAAGCCCAAAAGCAATCAAGTGAGGTAAATGACTTGCATATGCAACTGCGTAATCATGTTCAGCTACATTCATCTTTATTGTTTCAGATCCTAATTTCTGCCAAAGTTGTTCTACTATGGCTAGATTTTCACTACTAATGTTAAAAGCATTAACAATAATAGTTTTTTTATTATTAAAAAGGTCTTCTTTAGAGGCATCAAAACCAGAATTATGTGATCCCGCCATAGGGTGAGATAGAGCTATATTTTTTACTTTAATATCCTTCAGATATTCGTATATAAAGCCTTTTGCACTTGCCGTATCTGTTAGGATTGAATTAGATAAAGATTCTTCTTGAGCTAAATTAAATAAAATCTTTGCTGCGCTTTTTATAGGTGTGGCTACTATAATCAAATCAGGCTTAATATCTTTAATGTCATTAAATTTATCTATTGCTATATCTATCCAACCAGCTACTTTAGCTTTCTCAAGAGACTTGGGATGCTTATCATAGGCATATACTGTTTCTGCAAGTTTTTTTAATTTAATATCCCTGACTATTGAGCCACCAATCAATCCAAGGCCTATAACACATACTGATTTCATATATATTTTGGGTATGACCCAAGCAATCTTACAAATGATCCACTATCTTTAATTTCGTTTAGCGCAGACTTAACCTTTGTTTCTTTATGATGACCATCTAAATCTATAAAAAAATCATGAGCATTACCATCAACTCTTGAAGGTCTTGTCTCGATTTTGCTTAAGTTAATTTTTCTTTTCTTAAATGATTCTAGGATTTTAAATAACGCGCCTGCACTATTTTCTGTTTGAACCAATAGCGAACATTTATCATCTCCGGTCTTATTAACTTCACTGCTTCCAATAATTAAGAATCTAGTTTTATTATCAATAAAGTCATGGATATCTTTTTGCTGCAAATACAATTTATATTTTTTTACAGCTACTTCGCTAACTATACATAGTACATTATTATTTTCTTTAGCATACTTAGCAGCTTCTGCTGAGCTATTTAATGATATTCTTTTAACCGATCCAAGGTTTTGGTTAATCCATTTACTGCATTGACCTAGTGCTTGAGGATGAGATGCTATTGCTATCGCATTATTTAAATCAAATCTAGATCCAGATGCTAATTGATGCTTAATATCTATATAGGTCTCACCACAAATGGATAGCTCTTTGAAATCAGCTAAGCAATTCAATGAAGTATTAACAACTCCTTCAGATGAATTTTCAACGGGAATCACACCATAATCTAAATCGCCGGAATGCACTCTATAAAATACATCTTCAATGGTGTTATAAGGAAATTTTTTAATACTTGATCCAAAATGATGAATAACAGCTCCATCTGAATATGTTCCTTCAGGTCCTAAAAAACCAACTTTTATTACTTCTTCGATAGATAAACAGGCAGAAATAAGTTCCTTATAAATACTTCTAACTTTTGAGTCTGTTAAGGGCCCTTCACTTTTAGCTAATATATTTTTAAGGATCTTAGATTCTCTATCAGGCTTATAAAAACTTGTTTTTTTATCGAGAGTTGCTTTTAGCTCGCCTATTTTTGATGCAATATCAGCTCTACTCTGTATTAAATTGAGCAACTTGTCATCGATTAAATCAATTTTATCTCTTAACTTTTTTAATTTATCTGTCTCTTTAGCCATGCTTTGCTTCAAATTCTTTCATAAATGCAATTAATTCATTGATACCTTCAATGGGCATAGCATTATATATGCTTGCTCGCATGCCACCAACCGACCTATGACCTTTAAGGTTAAGTAATCCAGCTGCTTTTGATTCTTCTAAAAAAATAGAATCTAAAGATGAGTCATGAATAATAAATGGAACATTCATAATTGACCTATCTGATTTATTAACTGGATTTGAATAAAATTCAGTACTATCAATATAATTATATAAAGTTGAAGCTTTTAGGTGATTCTGTTCTGTAAAGTAATCCAAGCCACCTAAACTTTTAATCCATTTAAAAACTTTTCCTGAAAGATACCATGCAAAAGTTGGAGGTGTATTTAACATAGAATCATTATCAGCATGCTTTGTGTATCTGAGAATATTTGGTAGCTTATCATTCTCATTTAATAAGAATTCTTTTTTTGCTATTACTATAGTCAAGCCTGCTGGACCAATATTTTTTTGAGCTCCTGCATATATGAAATCAAAAGATTCAATATTTATTGGTTCACTTAAAATCACGGAAGACATATCTGAAACCAATGGTAATCTACTAACTGGTGGCTGATGATAGGCTACCCCATGGATAGTTTCATTAGCAGCATAATGAAGATAAGCATAATTATCAGCATTTAATTCTTGTACCTCAGGAGCGTATGTGAAGTTATGATCAGCTGAACTAGCTACAACTTCAGTTGAAGATATTTTTGAACCCTCTGCTTCTGCCTTTTTAGACCAAGTTCCGCTTACAATATGAGCTACGGGCTTGCCGTTATGAGCAAAGTTCATCGGAAGCATTGAGAATTGAAATGTTGCTCCACCTTGAAGAAACAATACTTCATAATTATCTGGAATTTTCAGAATATCTATAAGGTCTTGTCTTGCTTCACATGCAACCTGATCGAATTCTTTAGATCTATGACTGACCTCCATTACTGAGGCTCCTACATTTTTCCAATTTAAAAGCTCTTCTTGAGCTTCTTTAAGAACCCCTGCATTTATTACAGCCGGGCCAGCACAAAAATTCCACTTTCTCATTGTTATTCCTCTTCGGTTTCTTCTTTTGGAATATTTACACACTCAATAAGCTTTTCGCCATCTTTGGGCGAAATAATTTTAACTCCTTGTGTATTTCTGCTTAATATTGGAATTTGATTCACATTAGTTCTTATCATTGTACCTTTATCGCTAATTAACATTATTCCATCATCATCCTCAACAAGCTTGGCTGAAACCATTAGACCATTTCTTTCTGAGGTTTTTATAGAGATTACGCCTTGGCCTCCTCTATTATGAGCAGGGAAATCATCTAATTTTGTTTTCTTACCGTAGCCATTTTCTGAAACACACAAAACGGTTTTAGTATTATCAGCGACCATTAAAGATATAAGGCTCTCACCTTTCTTTAGCCTCATACCTCTGACACCTCTAGCAGTTCTACCCATTGGCCTAACCTTTGATTCATGAAATCTTATTAATTTTCCTGATGATGAAGCTAATAAAATTTCATCTTGACCATTTGTGATGGCTGTTCCAATTAACCTATCATCATCATCTAAATTTATTGCCTTAATTCCTGATTTATATTTTTTAGCAAAAAAACTAAGATTTGATTTTTTGTTAGTACCCTTCTTTGTTGCCATATAAATATATTGTTCATCACTAAAATCATTTACAGGAAGAATATCGCTAACTCTTTCGTCATCATCAAGTTTTAACATATTAACAAGCGGTCTACCTTTAGATGTTCTTGAGGCAACTGGTATTTCATAAACCTTAAGCCAAAAGACTTTACCCTTAGTTGTAAAGCATAATATTTGATCATGGCTACTCAAGACATATAAATTTTGTATTAAATCTTCTTCTTTTACTGAAGCTGCTGCTTTACCTTGACCGCCTCTCCTTTGCTCACGATATTCATCAAGAGGTTGAGTTTTAGCATATCCACTTCTTGATACTGTAAGTACACGAGTCTCTTCAGGAATTAAATCCTCGTTTGTAATACCTCTTCTAGTATCATTTATATCTGTTTTTCTCTCATCACCAAAATTATTTTTAATTTCATCAAGTTCAGAGATCATTAAGGTCTTTAATGTGTCTTTATCATCAAGTATTTTTTGTAGTTCAATTATTTTGTTAATTATTTCATCAAACTCTTTACTTAGATTATCTTGCTCTAAGCCGGTTAGTCTTCCTAACCTTAATTCAAGAATTGCTTTAGCTTGTTCTTTAGAAAGTTTATATTTTTTTCCTGAAATTCCTGCATCTTTTGAAATTCCAGATGGCTTACAAGCATCTTTACCAGCTTTCTTTAAAATAGCTTCTACCGGTCCAGCTTTCCATGCTTTTTTACATAGAGCTTCTGCAGCAATTTTAGGGTCTTTTGATTTTTTAATTATCTGAATTACTTCATCAATATTTGCGATTGCAACCATCAAGCCTTCAACGATATGACCCCTCTCTTTTGTTTTTTTAAGGTCAAATTTTGTTCGTTTAGTAATTATCTCTTTTCTATATTTTACAAAAGCGCTTAAAATTTCTTTTATGTCAACTTCTTTAGGCTGCCCATCAACAAGAACTGTAAAATTTATACCAAAGGATTGTTCGAGTTGTGTTTGTGCAAAAAGATTATTTTCAAGAACCTCAACAGAGTCACCTTTTCTTACTTCAATTACTACTCTTAAGCCATCTTTATCTGATTCATCTCTAATTTCAGTAATACCCTCAATTTTCTTGTCCTTAACTAGTTCTGCAATTTTTTCTAACATTCTTGCCTTATTTACCATATAGGGAATTTCATTAATTATTAATGACTGTTTGCCATTCTTATCCTCTTCAATGGAAGTTTTTGATCTAATATGAATTATTCCTCTCCCAGTTTTATAAGCCTCATAGATGCCCGCCTTTCCATCGATGATACCGCCGGTTGGAAAATCTGGTCCCGAAATATCCTTGATAATTTCATCTATTGAGGTCTTTGGATTATTTATAAGATTAATTGAAGCATTGATAACTTCGGTTAAATTATGTGGAGGTATATTTGTTGCCATCCCAACAGCAATTCCAGAAGAACCATTTATTAAAAGATTTGGTATTTTTGTAGGAAGCACATCAGGAATATGCTCACTACCATCATAATTTTCTGAAAAAGATACAGTTTCTTTTTCGAGATCAGCTAGCATTTGATCTGTGATCTTAGCCATACGAACCTCTGTGTATCTCATTGCTGCAGGAGGATCTCCATCTATTGAACCAAAGTTACCTTGACCTTCAACAAGGGTATACCTCATTGAAAAGTCCTGTGCCATTCTCACCATGGCATCATAAACAGCTGAATCACCATGAGGATGATATTTACCGATAACATCTCCAACAACTCTAGCAGATTTTTTATATGGTTTATTGTATGAATTTTTAAGATCATACATTGCGTAAAGAATTCTTCTGTGAACAGGCTTTAATCCATCTCTTATATCAGGCAATGCTCTCCCATGAATAACACTTAATGCATAGCTTAAATACGATTGTTTAAGCTCATTTTCTATACTTATTGGAAGAATTTCCTTTGCGAAATCTGTCATTGTGATTGCCTTATTTTGAAATAAAATTTAATAGTAATAATTGCCCTAATTAAGGCTATATTTTACCACGATTATTAATGAATTTTTAGCTTAAAGTGGGTTGTAATAATCAACTCTCTCTATATCTTCTTCAACCACGGCCTCGCCGTATTGAATTTCAATAATATGACATGGTTCATCATATGGATTAGTAATTTGATGCCATTCTTTAAGAGGTACATGGTAGTAATCGAATTTTTTCAAAACAACTGATTTTCTGTTATCAGGACTGTCTTTGCTATAGTTAATTTCACATGATCCCTTGCTAACTAGCCATATCTCATGCCTTTTAAAGTGCCTTTGGAAACTCATTCCTTTTCCAGGAGCAACTACTAGCTCTTTAACTTTTACATCAGTATCTTCAAAAAGATTATAAAATTTACCCCACAATCTTTCTTCTTTGTAGTATTGCCAAGTTTTGAGAATCCATGAAGATGAATTTTTTTTATCATCGCCGCCGACACTAAATAAAAATTCTATACCGTCAACAGACATTTCAGGTATATTTGATTTATCCCTATCTCCACCATTTGCGAAATATATTTCATCATTTGGGTAGAGCTTTTTAACTTTTTGAAGTGCGCCAATTGCGGAGCCAAGATCATCATCAGCGAAATCAATGACCTCATCCACACAAGCTAAATTTTCAATAATTTCTTTTCTTTCGATGAACGGCATAAATGCTTTGCCTTTTTTATTTTCTAGCCAATTGTCGCTATTAAGAGCGACAATTAATTTATCTCCATGTTCTTTTGCAGATTTAAAATATGCAATATGACCTGAATGAATAGGATCAAAACCACCGCTAACTACAATAATTTTCAAGAAATATCCCTAAATGTGTAAATAAAAAACTATTTTATCAGTCTTTAAATTCTGAAACTAGTCCACTAATTGATTCTTTAGCGTCACCAAAAAGCATTCTCGTATTTTCTTTAAAGAATAAAGGATTTTGAACACCTGCAAAACCAGATGACATTGAGCGTTTTAATACAAATACTGTTTTAGCATTATTAACTTCAATAATTGGCATTCCATATATAGGACTTCCTGGCTCCTCAGTTGCTGAAGGATTAACAACATCATTAGCACCAATTACCAAAGCAACATCTACTGTATCCATCATAGGATTAACATCATCAGGCTCAACAAGCACATCATATGGAACATTAGCCTCAGCTAAAAGAACATTCATGTGACCAGGCATTCTTCCTGCAACCGGATGAATACCATACTTTACTTCTGTACCATTTTCTTCAAGTAACTCCCCTAACTCTCTAACAGTATGCTGAGCTTGGGCAACCGCCATACCATAACCAGGAACAACTAAGACACTGGATGCATTTTCTAAAATCAGATATGCGTCAGCAACAGATATTGGTTTAACCTCTCCTTGTTCTTTGCTTGATGAAGATTTGGATGCGCTAGCATAACCAACAAATAAAATATTACTTATTGATCTGTTCATAGCTTTTGCCATTATGATGGTTAAGATTAAACCACTAGCACCAACAAGAGATCCTGCAACTATTAAAACATTATTAAATAATAGGAGTCCTGCAAATGCAGCAGCTATACCAGAGAAGGAATTTAATAAAGAAATAACAACTGGCATATCGCCTCCGCCTATTGGAAGCACAAAACCAATACCAGCTAGAAGCACTAAAATTATGAGAATAGTGAAGTAATCAAAGCTAACATCTATTAACGGAACGACTAATAATGAAGCTAATAAATATAAGATTGCAGCATAAAAAATAGTAGTAAAGATTTTAGTAATGATTGATGCTTTATCTATTTTTAATCTTTCAGAAAGCTTTCCAAAAGCTATTAAGCTTCCAGTAAAGGTAATGCCGCCTATCGCTAAAGTTAAAATAACTAAAGAATTTTGTAATATATTTTCAATGCCAGAATTATGCTCAGACCATGCTATAAAAAATGTTGCTAATCCTCCAAAACCATTAAATAAAGCAACCATTTCTGGTATGGATGTCATTTTAACTTTGATAGCTATTACAGATCCAACTATGGCTCCAAGAGCTATGCCGCCTAAAATAATTAATGGATTAATGACTCCTACCACTGTTATACCAACCGCAAGAAACATTGCTAATGCTGAGATAAAATTTCCTTTTACAGCTGTAGCTTCTTTTCCAAGCATCTTGATACCATAAATGAACATAACAGATGCAATAATGTAAATAAGATTTTGTATGGTGTTTATGTCAATTTGATTAAGCATACTATTTCTTCTTAAACATTTTTAACATTCGATTGGTTACCAGATAACCTCCAAAAACATTTATTGATGCAAATGTAATTGCAAAAAAAGCTAAAGCAGTTTGAAGCTGGCTGTCTTGAGCTAATGTTAATGCTCCAACAAGGGCAATACCAGAAATTGCATTTGCACCTGACATTAAAGGTGTATGAAGAGTACTAGGTACCTTTGAAATTAATTCTAGTCCTAAAAATATAGATAATACTAATACAAATCCAAGTAAAATTAGTGATTCCATTATGCAAACCTCTCATTTTTAATGTTGCCTTCATATACCAAAACGCTGCTTTTTATAATTTCATCTTCGAAATTAAATTCAATTTCCTGATTCTCTTTATTAAAGAATTCTGAAATCCAATTATTAAAATTATTAGACAAAGCAAATGATGCATGGTCTGCAACTTTTGAAGCAAGATTTGAAATGCCAATAACTTTTACTCCATTATTAATTATTATTTCATCTGCTACTGAACCCTCTACATTTCCGCCTGATTCAACAGCCATATCAAAAACAACGCTTCCGGGTTTCATTTTTTTAATGGTTGCGTCATCAATTAATTTTGGTGCAGGTCTACCAAACAATTGAGCTGTGGTTATAACAATATCAGATCTGCTGCATACGTCAGATTGAAGGTCTTTTTGTTTTTGAATCTGCTCAGGCGTTAATTCTTTTGCATAGCCTTGATCAGTCTGACCGGTTTCTCCTAAGTCAATCTTTACAAACTTAGCACCAAGCGAATTTACTTGCTCTTCAACTACATCTCTGGTGTCAAAAGCTTCGACTCTTGCACCCAATCTCTTAGCGGTTGCTATTGCTTGAAGTCCAGCAACGCCAACTCCAATTACAAATACTCTTGCAGGCTTAAGAGTTCCAGCAGCTGTCATCATCATAGGAAGTCCTATAGATAAGTGTTGTGCCGACTCAATTACAGCGGCATATCCTGCTAAATTTGCTTGCGAACTCAAAACATCCATTTTTTGAGCCCTGGTTATCCTGGGAACAAATTCCATGCTTATTAAATTAATATTAAGCTCTTTGCAATTATTTATTAAAGCTTGGTTATTAAATGGATTAACTGTGCCTATGAGAGAACTTCCAGTTTTCATTTGCTCTAATTCTTCTCTTGATAAAGCATTTGGAGTTATTAATAAATCTGCATTTTTAATGCAATCTAACCTGGAATGAATTGAAATTTCCTTATTTTTTAAGCTGTCGTCAGTGATATTAATTCCGTCACAGATACCGCTTTCACAATATACTTGTGCTTCTAAATTAACCAAAGTCTGAATAGTTTCAGGATGAATAACTGAACGCTGATCTTTTGTATCAATAGTTTTTAGTGCAGCTATTATCATAATTATTTATTAAGGCTTATGTAGTGCAGTTAATAATAAGTCCAAGTAAAAGTCAATTAATTCAAAAATAAGCTAATTTTAGTTAAAAATTAATATTTTTTTATGTAGTTTTGCTACATATATCATAAATTTATTATATTTTTTTGCTTTAAAAAAAGAGGTTACAATAGCGCCTATGAATATCGATGAGAATGAAGTAAAAAAATTTTCTGAGCTTGCTGAAAAATGGTGGGATGTTTCAGGTGAATTTAAACCACTGCATATTATTAACCCTATAAGAGTTGATTATATTCAATCAAAAATTAATGTTGAGGGTCTTGAAGTGCTTGATGTTGGATGTGGTGGCGGCATTTTATCCGAAGGCCTTTTTGATCTAGGGGCTAAAGTTACCGGCATTGATGCAGCCGGCCCTTCCTTGGAGGTAGCAAGAATTCATGCTAAAAACAATGACAAAGATATTACATACCTTGAAATAACAGCTGAGGAGCTTTTAGCAACAAGCGATAAAAAATATGATGTAGTTTGTTGCCTTGAGGTGCTTGAGCATGTGCCTGACCCAAAAGCATTAGTAAAAGCATGTATTAGCCTTTTAAAACCCAATGGGCAACTATTCCTATCTACTATTAATAAAAATCCTAGATCATGGATAACAGCTATTGTGGGCGCAGAATACCTTTTTAATATCTTACCTAAAGGAACTCATGAATTTTCAAAATTCATAAAGCCATCTGAACTTGCCAAATTTATCAGGGATGGTGGCGGTAACTTTCAAGAATCTAAGGGTATGTTTTATAATCCAATTACTCATAAAGCAAATCTAAATAATGATCTTGGAGTAAATTATTTAATCCATGCATCTAAATAATTCTAAACTTCTTCTTTTTGATCTTGATGGTACCTTAGTAAATACAGCTCCGGATTTTCTAATTTCAATAAATATCCTTTTGAAGCAGAACAATAGAAATCCTATAGGGCTTGATAAGATATGGAACTTTGTCTCAGATGGGTCTTTGAAAATTATTAAAATTGCATTCAATGACTTATCCAATGAAGAAATGCTTTTAAAGTTAAGAGATGATTTCTTAGAAATATATTATGAAAATCTTACCAACCAGTCTCATTTATTTGATGAGGTAGAGGATCTGATCAAATATTTAAATTCAAAAAATATTCAATATGGAATTATTACAAATAAGCCTGCTAGATTTGCAAGACCATTAGTGGAATATTTCAATATATTTGAATCCTCTAAACTCTTAATATGTCCAGAAGATTTATCTGCATCAAAACCAGATCCAGAAGGGATTCTTAGGGCTTGTAAAGAACTAAATTTTGAGGTTACTGATACTTTTTATATCGGTGATCATCAAAAAGATATTGATGCAGCAATTAATGCATCTGTAATACCGATTGGTTGTAGATATGGTTACTCAGAGAACTTACTTAATTACAAAAATATCCTAACTATTGGAAGCCCAATGGAGCTAATTAATGTTGCTAGAAAATAAAAATATTTTAATTACTGGGGCCACTGATGGAATTGGAGCGCAGATTTCAAAACTATATAGTTCCCATGGCGCTAATATTATTTTATTGGGCAGAAATGAAGAAAAGTTAAATAAAATTTATGACGATATTATAGAAAATACTGATACCAAGC
>Ga0213860_10000964_pt1 | contig 11638 bp, 23 predicted proteins | sample PICome_3_FD_160118 | JGI IMG/M metagenome (GOLD analysis project Ga0213860, IMG submission 160118) | Coastal seawater microbial communities near Pivers Island, North Carolina, United States - PICO550 | ecosystem: Environmental > Aquatic > Marine > Coastal | place: USA: North Carolina...
TCTTGACGTTATAAAGGAACGTATCCCATATCGGGTCAATACTATCAAAACCAGGCGCTGAAGGCGTGTTTACCTTGCTCTGTGGAAGGTAGTATCTGCCACCATCAGTGATTTGAACACCTCTAGTTCCACCATATACTTTAAGAACAATCTCACTTCCGTCTTTGTTGGAATTACCGTAAATTTTGAAGGCAGCAAAGACTTCTTGACCCGCATCATGGACTACGTTAGTGCCTGCAGTACGTGTGCACCCAATAAACTGATTGACAGTTTTTTCTGCGTATGATATAATTTCATCTTGGATCCTAAAGCGACCATTTTGCTGTGGCCAACCCAAAGTAGAATCTACAGTGACAATACCTACGTCTACACTGTCAGAAAGGTCATCTGCTAAGATTGTTTTATAAGGAGTTACAAAAGTTCCAAGGGCATTATTGGTATCTACATCAATTTCGTAAATAACGCCAGTTGGAGTGAATACTTCTACGACACCCTTTACGTAAATACGCGCAAAGTCAACATTTGGGTCATTTGGGTCAGCTTCTTGGTATAAAACCTCACCTACAAGATCTTGTGGGTTGCCTTGAACTGCAACTGCACGCAAAACTTCTCTAGAAGTGTAAAATGCGTCAGATGGTTTGAAAATTCTGTCTCTTGGGTAGGTAATTTGTGAATCTACGCCAAAAAGTGTTCTAATTACAAATTGGAAAGAACGGGTGGAACCTTTAGAAGCGTAAAAATCCTTAATACGCTTAATTACGGTACTTTCAGTAACACCTGTTGCAAAATTCTTTGGATATGTCGATAAAAACTGCTCTTTGAACTTACCCAACATGTAAATTGGGAAAATATTGTTCAAATTAATTACTTTGGTGCCACGAGCATGAGTTGTGGCATCAGATTCATTGAATTTAAATTCAGCACTAGTGCCGACTGCTTCTACAGCATCAAAACCTCTAGTACACTCTTGGAAAAGGGTTGCGCCTTTACTCTGATAGTAAATGATCTCATTATCAATCATTAAGAGACCTTCATTCGGAAAGTCTCTAGTAGTTGCAACGTCAATAGTTGTACTAGTAGCAGAAACCTCAGAAATCAGCTCAGTCTCTTCTACAAGGTTCTGATAATTATCAATATTATAGTAGTCAGTCCAGTTTTGGATGATGTCAAAGCAATATCCTCTCAGTTCTTGAGATTTGTAGTAAGATTTTACAAACTCAATGAACGTGTCATACTCTCCCCTAATAAAGCTAGGGAATTGCCCTGCAATATTATGAGATATTTGTGATCTTGACTCAGGAGATACCTCAGAGGGAACTGGGGGTACGCTAACCTGAGTGGTCGGTGTAGTCCACTGACCAATTTTCCAAGAAGAGACTGCCATTCGACGTTTTAGCTATAACTTGACTCTGGTACCACACCAGTTCCAGAAATATTGGAACCGCTAGTGATGGTGTCTTCAACTACATTGACGACTGTATTATCTAGTCCCAATGTCAGATAGGTTTCTCGGAGAGAAATCAAATCATTAGACTCTGGAATACCAAAAATCTGTAATTGATTATTTACAATAGATGTAGAACTAATCACAAGATCATTAATTACAACATCACCATTATCATAGTTTACAGTGCCCCACAAACCATCAATAAATTCAAATCCACCAGTTTGTTTGACGTAGAAAAGTTTCAGTAAACCATTTCCATCATCTTGCAGGTAATATGTGTTTTCTACATCACCAGCAATCTTAAATCCAGAAGTAGAAACCGATGGAGAAGTCATCTGCTTCTTGATTCTGTTGCCATAGCAAACTTTATAGTTCACTCTAGCATCTAAAGTCACAGTAACATTTTTTCTCATCTTGAGACGAGTGATATTAGACGTAATTGACAGTTCAGAATCGTCAATAATCTTACCTAACTTAGAAAACTTGAATTTTCCACCAAACTTATTGAACTCTGCACTAGAATTAAGTGCAGTCAGTGAAGCAAGTACAACATTTTTGACTTCTTCCTGAGATCTACGAGTTACATTAGGGTTGAAATAGACAAAACTTGTCAAATCGATGTATAAAACGGACGGATCAATAATTTTTGGTTGAACTGCCGCTACAGAATACTCTCTGAGCTTCTTGAGAACAACATTTTTCTCAGAAATTGACAATCTGTCCGCATTTTTTGGTTTGATTGCCAAAAATACCTTACCAAATTCTGGAGGATCCGCTTCTTCTCCGCCATAACATGCAATAGATGCTACATTTGGGTAGATTTGAGGAATAATTGCCTCATAATCTTGCGTAGAAACCGCTCTACCGAACGCAGAATAGAATTTTGGAGCTGCAAACTTGATTCCCTCCGTGGATTCCGCTTCTGCTCCACCGTCAGGACGCGAAACTAGAGTAATTGTGATGCCACTCGTGATAGCATTGTTTGCATTGTCGCGGATTGTTGCAATATTCTCAAATGCATTCAGTCCATTTGCGCCAGGACCGCTAGATGTAGTGTATTGACAAGAAACTACATCACCATCTAGGAGATTTTTACCGACAATTCCGTCACCAAACAGAATTTCAGGGCGACCATACTCAGATTCTTCTAAGAAAAAGACTTTTGAGTTGCCATCAATCTTAGTAATGTCAGTTGCTTCGAGATAACGCTCTGTAATTGTGCCGCTTGTTACCTCAACACGCAGAGTTGTTGTATCTGAATTATCATTTTGCAGGATAAAACGCTGTCTTTGTGTAATATCGCGCACAAAAGTGTCTGTAAGGAACACACCTTCGTACAAAGTTGTATTATTAAACGTCGCAATACCCGTCAGACTGTCTACACTAGTCGATAAATCTACGGGAGTTGAGAAAACAAAGTTATTATTGTCCAGTCCAGTGAAGTTTAGGACCAAACCTTTCAAGATTGTAACAGTTTTTGGGTATGGAAACTGAGTTTGAATGGAAATATTAACAGGAACACTAGAAGAACGCGCAGAACGAGGTGTGTACCCCAGCATTCTTGCAAGTTTTACTACATTTTCACGCAAAACAGCGGTCTCAAGGAAACCTTCATTGACCGTAAGGTTCGCATTGACCGCTGTATAGTAAGTATTGTACGCAAGGACATCCAAAAGCACCGTCATAGACGATCCTTCAAAGTCATAATCCGAGAATTGTGACTGAGATTTTAGGTAATTTTTGATTTGTGCCTTAATTTGGTTAAATTCTAAGGCGTTTACCTGATTAAATGCCATTACGGTCTGAATGCAAGTTCTAAATTATCAATCTTTGGTGGGATTCCAAGTATTGTATAGGTTATCCTGACCTGCAAATCATTAATGTCTTCGTCAAAAAGCGCTTCAACTTCGTTTACTTCCACTCTTGGTTCGTAAACGTTGATCACTTCTTCAATAGTTTCTTCAATATCAGCAACTAGGTCTGGAGTGTTGTTCTCAAATAACAACGCAATGATGTTTCCACCAAATCCAGGGTTAAATGGTTTCTCATAAAAGTTGTAAAGGACGATGTTTTTTACGGAAGCTTTAATAGCTGCCTCATTTCTCAATGTCAAAACATCGTCCGTCACGGCATTCTTTTCAAATGTTAAACTAAAGTCCTGGAAAGACTTTGATATGAGAGCCATCTCTAAGAGGTTAACCTGATATATTTATCAGGTTTTTGTAACCTCCGTTTACTTACCGCAGAATCCGTCTGCCCACTCTTCTTGATTGTCAAAGATTTCGCCCTCTTTCACATCTTTGAGCTTCTTTGCTTTCCGCAAATAACGCTCACTATCGATTTCCGTAATGAGTGTCATCCCAGACTTTCTAAAGTCTTCTCCTTTGTCCACTCTTTTGTCCATTAGCGTCCTTGCCCCCGATAGCGTTTCTTTTTACCATTACGACTAGTAGCAGACAACTTGGTGTGCTGCCCCGATCCCTGTCTAGTTTTCTTGGGAGTTGCTTCCACGTACTGTCCAGTACCGAAACCGCCTGCTTTGGTCTTTGCCATAATTAACCTGCAAATACATTTGATGAACCTTGTGCGACAGAGGTGCAACCGCTGATCGCATCACCTATTCTACCACAACCTTTGCCATTGACAAACACTGTTGTAGATCCCGTAGCAATCGCTGCCGAGTGTGATGGGCAGGGACTACCAGGGAGCAGGTGAGGTGTGTTGTTGTCTCCCTGCCTAGAAACAGGAATACCGTTTACAAACACATTTGTACTACCTTGTGCCCTAGTGGGTGTAGAACAATGACTAGTGTCATTATCACCAATTCTAGTTACAGCAGGCATTACTTTCTCTCCCTCTTCATAAGTTGTTGTAAATACTCCCCATACTTACTCATCTCTACATGGTCATTGATTGAATGTGGAGACGGTGGTGGGGATGGATTAAATTTAATTAGATGATCAAACTCATCTGGAATATCAGCAACCCTATCATAGGTTGTAATATACTCTCCATCCTTAATGACGAACTCGCCATTAAGCGCCATAAATCCATTTGCCAGGATTCCATCCATACCGATTATCACTTGGTTTATCGTAGAAGTAACTCTGATCTATATAGAACCTTGCCAACGAACCATACTCACCAGGACTAAACGGTGGGAAGTGTCCATTGCCAAAATGCTGCTTAATAATCAGTGTATCAGTATTTACTGTAGTAGGCAACGGTGCTGTACATGCCCAGTCAACCTCTACAGTATACGTTACAGTAACATATACCCTACTGTCTGGGTAGAACCTGTAGATGGCGTTGTAAGGCATCTCAGGCTTCGTATCTTCGTCTGTAGTGGGCGTAAAGGGTTGGTCAGGTAGTTTGTCACAGTTTGACCCTGTATCGCTGTTACCGCCCTTCTGAGTGACTGGTGTGGTGCTTATAGCATCACTAGGGTCACCCGTCAGATATCGATAGTCATATTGATTGAATACGTGATGATGCTTCAGGTATGAGTTGTTAGTAATACCTGCATCAGTCGCTGTAGCATCAATCGCCCATTGGTTAGGACTGTCCCAACAATCCTCTGCAGTACCTAGAATCGCGCTGATGTCACTAGTTATTCTATAACCTATGACAACAGGTGCTGTAGATACAGGAGAACCACCTACAGTGCCATCACACGTACCAGTAAGGTTTGCTTGTACTCTGAATCCATTAAAGTTTGTTTGAGGGAATAGATCATTACGCTGATCCGTCTGAGCAACTACGATGGTTTCCCATTGGGCATTCGTCGTCGTACCTCCAGTAGTAATCACCGAAGGTGGAGTCGGGTTTGGGGTATATAATGGACCTGGCATCCCTCCACCAGTTTGACCTGTGCCAAACTTAGAACTAGTCCAGGTTAATGTTACAGCCATCTCAGAGACCTACGCGGGAATCGCGGTTTTTTTTACTCTAAGGTATTTAACCGTGCTTCATGGTCTACAATGGTATCTACCAGTGACACATACTCTGCATCCTCATTATCTGGTTCTAATCTCAGATACATCTTAGATTCATTTACACGGGTTTCGAGCGCATGGAGTTTTGCCTCAACCATTTGCAAACGCGCTTCAATATCAGTCATCGTGATTCTTTGCCAATAAATTGCTCTTCCATATTATAATTTAGCACCCAGTTCTCGGTAACAACATAGTATCCACTAATCGATTTCCCATCGCACTGGAAGCCATAACCACTCACCTTCTCACAGATACCGTCAATACAAAATGTCTTATCACTGTGAAGATACGAGTGATAGCGTTCGTCCAGATTGATCATAAGCAAACTGCTCCTACAAGTGACGGTGGAAGGTCTGTAAGGTATATTATATCTCGATCTACTGGTTTATGCAAATTATTTGCGATTCCTTCATGTTTCCATTTGCACCATGCCTCCTTCGCTGTCCAAGTGTGGTAGAAGGTATCCATGTCATCTGTAAACTTGTCAAACTCAAAATACCTACGAGAAATTTTTTCAAACTGCCGTTCTCGCTTTGTCTCGATGTCTATCCCAATACGTCTGGAGGATACCGCAACTGCGAGGAACTCGCCAGTGTCGGAGGTATTCCAATAGACATGGGCGGGCAAACGGCAGTCTAGTTTACCCTCCAAGTAATCTGCAATGCAGGCTCGGACAATCTTCTCTTTACTCTTATGGGGCGATTCAAAAAGGTATACGAGGAATTTTGACCCCAAAAAAATTTCTGAAATAGGGATCCTAAGTTTTTCGACGAAACTGGTCATGGTTGGTTCGGACGCGAATGCAAGACTTTATAGATTAGCTCAATGGGTCCCCTTTTAACGGGCTACGCCCGCCGCCCCCGAAGGGGCGGGGCACTGCCTGGGGTCAGGCGTACTGCTTAGCGAGTTGCTCTCGGCAGACGGCGGGATGCTTCAGGGTGCTGCCGTATTGGAACTCGGAGACGGGGCAGAGGTGGCGACCATCAGCAGGAGCACCACGGCGAGCGCCACGGGCAGCAACGTCTACAGCGGATGACCCTACAGCAGGACCGAAGAGGGTGTCCATGATGGCGTCGATGTTGTCAGACTGAGAGGAACGCTCAACCCAGACGCGGGAGCGATCAGAGAGACGGGAAGCAGAAACGAACATGAGAGCGGTTGTGATGTGTGCTTACTGTGTATGATATCAGATGCTGCCGTCCTTGGCAACGTTCACCCAGCGGTAGGGTTTCGCCTTGGGGTTGTTGGGGATTGCCCAGACAGTCATATCCTCGCCCCAGATGGCACACAGTCGGTAGGCGTGGCGCAGGTTGATCGCCCAGTCGCAACCGTGCTCATCGAAGTCACCGAAGGCGGTGGGTTGGACAGCGTAGGAGTGGGTTGTCATTGGGTTGGTTGCGTATGAACTAATTATAGACGCTGGGGCGATCAGTCGCGGTCGCTGATGTTCCAGATCCCCCACTGTCCACCGTTGTCATCGATCAAGTCGTTAGCAGCGCGGCGACACTGACGAGCGAGACGGTCTGCCTCAATGCACTCCATCGCGATGGACTTCAGGAAGGGGTTTGATGCATAGATGCCGTCATCATCGAACATGGATTGTGCCATAGGGAAGTCAGTGGGTCGTGCCATTGGTTTGTTTGCTGTTGTTGCTATTATAGGCATAGGGGAGAGCGGATCGCCTCCCCTGGTGGACAGTTGCTCAGGCGAACTCTTTGAAGGTGTACCCGTTCACGAAGTCGTGAATCACCTTATTGTCTTGGACATACCAGGCGAAGTCTTTCTGAAAGATGCCGTCGGTGTAGGCGCAGCAGAACTCATTGATGATGGCGTTGAGTCTGCTCTTCGTGGTGACGCTCTGCCATCCACCGTCAAAGACCTGCACGAAGTCATCACCGATCTTAGCGATCAAGTTGCCATGCAAGCGAACCTCAGAGATGCCGTCTTCGGTGCGGACCTCGGTGTTCTTCAGTCTCCAGTCCTTGTTTGCCTTGATGGCGGCGTTCATGAGTGCTTCGATCTTACGCATGTGGTTTTGTGGTTTGTTTGGTATGTACCTAGTATAAGGGGGACGGTACCCCCTGTCGCTAGTTAGTGTGCAGTTCGCTGACCGTCACATTGAGCGCTGCCTCTGCTTCGGCGCACTTGTCGATCAGTGCCATCAGTTCACGGGTCTGCTCTCGGAACTGCTCCAGGTCGTAGATCTCGCCTGGCATGTCGTGAATCTCTTCCCACATAAAACGGTCGTGTTGAAGGGCAATGGTGCAGGGGTCTTGCATGGTGCTATCCTATCATGCCTCCCAGTCGAGTGGTGCGCCGTAGTCTCCTACGATGTCACCGAGCATAGAACGGACACAGGCATAGGAACCGCTTTCCTGATACATCTGGAAGCACAGATCCCAGGCACGGTCCAGGTCGTCGGTGTGCTCAGTCTCGCCAAGAGCGGGGCAGTGGATCTCGAAACGCATTGTCTCCTTTGTTTGGTATGCACCTATTATAGGCACAGGATCGGACGGTTCAGGGGCAGGAGTGGACACTGTGCCGACTGTCCCTAGAGACCTAGGAAGGCGACTAGAAACGACACGGTGTTGGTTGCTGCCTTGCTTGGTTGCTTGGGTTTGCTCTTGGGTGGTTTGGGCGCACGCTTGGGCTGAGGCATGTCGTGCCCGTAGGTGATGGGTGCCATGGTGCTATTATAAGTGGACAGTCAAGCGACTGGAGCGAAGCGGCTGAATCCTAAATGTTATTCAGCGGGGAAGTTCTTGCAAACAGAGTTACACAAAACCTTGATCAAATCCTCCATGTCATTTTCATACTCACTGCCCCAAGTTGAGACAAAAAAGTCTTCAACAATGCCGTCAATATCCCACATGAGTTGTTCACGACGGGAGAGCATTTGAACGCGATCCATAGTAAAGAAATGATGGGTGTACAGTGTGACAGGTGTCACAGTTCGTCGAGCATCTCCTCCATCTCAGCGGTGTCGATGTTCACGTCGTTGTACTTCACGCCGTCGCCTGTCTCCGTGATACCATGGAGCATCAGCAGATCGATGCAGTTCTGCCATGAATAGGCACGGCGGGCGATGCTGTAGAGGAACTCGTCATTGCCCAACCAGAGGGAAGCGTTCCAGGTTTCGTAGTTTGCCCAACCGTTCATGATGCTGTGTGTTGTGTTGATGTCTTTATTATACAGAGGGGAGATCCCCCGTCTACATGCACTGTGCCACCTGTTGGGGTGTCACAATGGGAACGATGGTCACCGTCAGGCGGGTCCACAGTCCTGCAGGAAGATCGCGCAATGCCTCCACACATTGATTCACGACCCGCTCATGCTGACGGTCGCGACCCTTGCGTGTCTTGCACTTGGGGCGCTCGGCATAGAGGACGCTCTCGGAACCGTCACACGAGGTGATCTGGATCTCGTAACGTTGCTTGTCCATGTTGCCTGGGATTGAACTGATCATATATTTGCACCGATCGCCGCCCAATGCAATACCCCCTGTGCCACTAGTCAAACTGTCACACAGGGGGTTGCAATATTCAATTGTAGGGTTTAGGTTTCACTCATCAATCCAAAGAACTACTTCGTAACACAAACCCTCTGTCACGTAGTAGTCACTTAGTTGATCAAATCCTGGATAGAAGTTAACAAGATCTAAGTCGATCAGATGTTGACACAAATCCACGGAATCTTCACCACTAAGTCCACTCGGAGAGTAGAAATCTTCGAGCAGTTGTTGATAGCGACCTTGGATGCTTGGGTGATGCTCACTCATAGTATTCATCATCCTCAACACTATCAAGGTCAAATTTGACCCTGGACTTATTACTCAATTTCTGAAGATATCCGCTTGATGCGAGATCTTCATATTCTGCTAGTTGTTTCTTCTTCTGAGAAAAACTAGATTTCTTTTTAGTACCGCGATAATCCCAACTCTTGCCCATTGTACTCTAATTGAAAATAAACGTCCAATTACAAATAATTTATCAAACTTGAGTAATTTGTACGAGATCGCCAGATTTTAGCGAATCGTTATAAAAACGCCCAAGTGACAAACTTTCTGGGGATTTCACAAAAGCTGTGAGTTTATCAGTCAATTGCTTATTTGCAGGTTTCCACTCGTATTCATAAGTTTTCTCGTTACCTGAGAAATTAATGAATACCTTGGACCCCTGCACAACAATTTTATCGATTGCGCTACTTAGAGCAGCAACATCGAAATCGAACTTTTTCGCTGGCATTGGTCTTTCTTGACTACTCTGTAAGAATACTCTGAATTCGGGCAAAAGTCAACCACTCGGAGACACTTGGAGAACTGTCACAGACCCTCTTGACATCCGTTGCAATGCACGCTAAGACCCCTGAGAGTAGCCTCGGAGTTACTCACTAGTGCACGCAAACCTATTATTTAAACCATTTCTTTTTCCACAGGTTTTCCACAGGTAATCTATCATAGTTTACCTTTACCCATGCGGAAATGGTCAAATACTAGGGCATAACGTACTGAATCTGACTGATTTTGTACTTTATGCAACGCGGAACTAACAAAACACTGTAGTTTTCCTTCCGCTTGTACCTTCTCTTGTGTTTCTGTCTGTAGTATCGTTCCCATTGTACAAAATGGTAATTGAAAACGAATACGTTGTAGATACTTGTTAGGATCAGGGTCATAATGCCATCCTAACTGACATCCTCCCTTCAACCTTACAAACCCTGCATACTGTATTGCACCTGCCCATTTCAACGTCTTGGTTACTCTGGGTAATGTATCAGTATTGGGTGTGTATGGTATCTTCCTGTAGTATAGTGGTGCTATTGCCCACTCTGTTGTTTCATCTGCTGGTGGTGCTAGGAAGTAATCTTCTTCTAGAATCTCATGACCTTTCCCTTCACTATGAATTGTTTGATCTTGATAGTGTGAGAAGTCTTTCCATTCTAGGTTATGATGAAATCTATCCCACTCTTGTTTAAGCATGGGATAGACTTGTTCTATAGCGCTATAGCGTTTGCTTACTTCACTCGGTTTCAGAAACATAACGTTCAAATAGTTCCTGTATATTATCAGGGATAGAGTTGTTACCTTGTGAGACGAAGTAGTGACAGAACTCGTACAATTGTTTGCTCCTATTGAGGGTAAAGTTGTTCTTACTTAGAGTTTGGAATACATCAGCACGTAGACGCATTCTTTCTTCACTATAACGCCAGTCCATGGTCAGTTGTTCATCAGGAGTGCTTTGTTGGTCGTACCATGCAATGAATATGTTTTAGCATCGGCAAGTGCTTGTTGATCATTGCGGAAAGGACCATAGGAAAGATCAATACCATCGTAGTTCCAGTAGATACCTTTGCGTTTCTTATTCAGATGAATAGTAAGGTCGTTGTTCAATACGTTGATGATTGCTTTCATGAGAAGTCAGGGATTAGTTCAGTGTGGATGACTTGTGGGTCATGTAGTTTGATGTTGCGTTCATAATGTGCAGCATCATCGAGGGAAAAGAATGTCAACCTCTTTGTAGAGATCTTGTTGTGCTTCTTTGTCCTCTTCAAAATAACGGCATACTTCATTGTAAAACCAGTCACTTGTCAATTGGGTGGATGTCTTTCCATTCCGTCGGGAAGACGATTGGTAATGCCCCATTGTCATGTCGTAAAGTGATGTATGATTCTTGGGCGAAGGAGACGGTGTACTGTTGTCCTTCATATTCAACTCTGTCCCCCTTGGTGTAGGGTGGGAGGGTTGATGTGGTTGTTGAGTTGTCGCTCATACTCGTAGAATACTTTCCACAAATGTACTGTACAGTAACTAGTATAGTCTAGTTGTTCTGCTGTGTCAATTGCTTCTCGTATTCTTTTGAGTTGTGAATACAACAATTTAGTTTCCAAATCCATCACCTTTACTAAGGTCCCTCCTCTGTTGTAATAGATCACGGTAACCTTTCTTCAGTTGTACGTACTCTTGTTCAGAATACAGTTCAGGTTGATTGATTGCTTTTTTGATGTTCTTGATCTGTCGGTTGATCTGACCAAGTGATACAATACCAGGGTGCATACTAATCATGGGTTTGTTAGGGAGTTTCACATCAGCACATCATCGGAGCATAATCACTGCCCTTGTACTCCTCAAGGTTGAATCCAATGACCTCAGCACCGTTGGCAATCAGGTTGCGGATAGAATAGAGAGCATCGGTCTTGA
>Ga0213860_10000968_pt1 | contig 11620 bp, 23 predicted proteins | sample PICome_3_FD_160118 | JGI IMG/M metagenome (GOLD analysis project Ga0213860, IMG submission 160118) | Coastal seawater microbial communities near Pivers Island, North Carolina, United States - PICO550 | ecosystem: Environmental > Aquatic > Marine > Coastal | place: USA: North Carolina...
AATGAATGATACAGGACATACTGAATTAGAATGCCAAGCAGAAGAAATGATTGACCAAATCAATGACCACCCAACACATTGGGTTTTTATTGATGGAGAAATGGTAACGAGAGAAGCCATTGCTCAAGTCAATTGGGATACAGTTAGCGATGTTAACTTAATCCCTGCTATGGTTGGCGGATACTAAATTCGTACCTAGTCCGAGTAACCGGAGATACAAATGTTACCTTGTGGGTGAAAAGCCCACATATCAATAATAATATTAATACAAATACAACCAATGAGGTGTAATTGTGAAACCAAAAGACATAAATGTAAAAAAATTATTATTAATTAAAGATGATATTATAAATTCTTTAACAGATGATATATCCAAAATATTAGTTTCTGATGCTTATAGAAACTATGATAGAAAAAAGATAAATCATAATGCCCTATTCTACGCAATAAAAAGACAAGTAGTTGCGGGTTCTAGTGATTTCAAAACTATGGAAGAGATACTCAACTTCCACAATAAAAAAGAGTATTATATAATTAACAATGGTGATAAATATGAAAATAAAATTACACATTCCTACTCCCGATGATAGTCAAACAAAACATACTACTAGTTTCTTACTTAATTGTAGTTTAACAAAAGACCAATTAAATGCAAGAAGATACAACAGTTTGCGTCCTAATCATTTAGGTGAAATAAACATAAAAGTGGATAAACCCCATATTGGTGTTAAAACTAATGTTGACCCACTACATGAAGCGATAGTAAAAACAGTTGATAAGATACTTCTTCCTAGAAAACGCCAAGTAGGTACTTCACAACTATTTCCAACTAGAGTAGAAACTTGGACAATTATGATATCTTTTAGATACAAAGGTGGAGATTCTATTATCTTAATTCGTAGAAAGAATTCTGCATATTACATAGATAATACAAAGGTAACTAGAAAGCGACTATCAACTATATTAGCACAGATATTTTATCGTAGTGTATTTACAAGAGACACAGAACAAATGGATAATTATATAGAGAAGTGTATTACATTACCATATTATGTTTCTTATGCATTAGAAAATAGAACTCCTTATTATTTTTATTATAAGGGTGCAAAACAAATTGTAAGGATTAATACTAAATTGATTAGTGAAAACGAAGCCGCATTAGAAATATCAGAAGGTATTTGGGCTTCTATATCTGTTAATGATTTAAGTATATTTATTTCTACTTATTTGACAGGTTCTTCTCGTTCAAAAACTTGGTATCAAATATCACCTGCTCGTTTATGGACTAAACTATTAGGAACAGAACCTAAGGAAAGTGAACACCACTTGATGATAGAATGGTTAAAACAAAACAGAACTGATGAGATGGTACAAAAAAGAGCCTATGAACTACTTAATGAATTATGTAGTGAATATGAAGAGTTTACTTTAGTGAATTTTAATAATCAAAAATCTATTCACATTAGAGGTAAAAAGGCTGATTGGGTTGTATCTCCTAGAGAAAGTGTGGGAAGAAGAACACATCAAGGAGTAAATACTTATGTGTTTGAAAAATATGGTGCGAATGACGAATTTCCATCGAACTCTTCTACACCTAATGATGTAGATTATGAGAGAGCCGATAGTAATACAAAAACATGGCGAGGGCCAATTTGTATAGACAACTTACATAATAATTCGAGTACAGGAGACCAAATGGCTGCTAGAGCAATGTTGTTAAAGAATGATACAATGGCATATAAATTAGTATATACGTTAAAAAATCTAAAACTTAATACTTTTGAAAGATTAAAAGAGCCGCTTGTAAAGTGGGAGGAAAACTAAATGTTAGAACATAAATGTAAAGAATGTGATTCTAGGTCTTTTGAATATATAGAAAGACTTGGCGAACAAATATGTACTGATTGCGGTTTAGTATTATCTATTAATCCTATAGAAGAAACTGTTCGTTATACTACTGATACTAACATATCAAAACACTTAGGTTCTGTTGTAGCCAAAAGGGATATTGTGAATAATAAATCATATGCTCTTAGAAGAGAACATGTAAGAGCAAAACCTGAAAGTGAAGCAGACAGACAGATGCGAGTTTTGTGTAATATGATTCTATCTAACTATAATGTTACCAAAGAAATTAAAGAATTAACACAAAGTTATTATAAAACTATTAAACGTGAAAGAATTTTTAGAGGAGTTAAGGTTGAGTGGCGAGCAGCCGCTTTAACATACTATGTATTAAAAGAAAATAATATTATTACAAGTCTAAAGAAACATGAACAGATATCTAAAGTACCTAAAAGTGATATTTCTAGACAAGCAAAAAAGGTAGCCAAGTTTAGAAGAAATTCTACTGTATTTACACAAAGAGATTCTATACAATTGGCTAATACTTTGTTAGATAGATTACAAATAACATCACCTGATTTGAGATTAGGAACTGTAAAATTAGTAGAATATATATCAAGAAATATAGAACAAAGAGATATGCGTTTTACAGATAATATGTTAGGTGCATGTTTCTATATGTCAAGTGTAATGTTAGATATTAAAATTACACAAGGCCAAATAGCAAAATCATGGCCTTGTTCCACAGTAGGTATTAGAACATCTTGTACACAGTTATCAGAGATTTTTAATTTTGATAAAGCAAAATTGCGAGATTATGATTTAGATGCTTTTATTATGGGAGTTAGATATTAATGGATATAGATAAATTAGTTAAAAATTTAGAAGCATTACAATATCACTTCAATGGAATGATAGAAGCCTATCAAAAATTACCACCTCAAACAAGCACTGTTAGACAGGTTACGATTGAAGATGCAATTACTGTCTTAGGTGCTATGTTTGAACAAATACATCTAGAAATATTAGATATGAGGGAAAAAATATGAATAAAATAACAATGAAAACAAGTAAAGGAACAACAACACTGAATTTAAAATATGTAAGTGCATATACTGTCAATAAAGTAAAGACAGGTGTGTTAGCATCAGAAAGATATCTGATTGATTTACATATGAATAGTGGTACTATTTTTAGTAGTGAAGTATCAGAATCAGATTTTATAGTGTTTGAAAAGAAATGGAGTGAGAAAGAATGAGTGAATTAGAAACGATACAATGTGTAATTTGTAAAAGAGATATAGAACATAAAGTACACAATGGAAAAGTGTATTGGACATATGGAAATAATGCACAACCTGTTGCAGATGGAAGATGTTGTGATAGGTGTGATGTAGGAATAGTTATTCCTACTAGATTTAGAAATATAATGGAGAGGAATGAATGAGAAAAATAATGATAATAGGAGCAGGAGGAATTGGAAGCCATCTAATATCCTTCTTAGAAAGAATAGGAATATATGATATAACAGTGTTTGATGATGATAAAGTAGAGCAAAAGAATCTAACATATCAAAACTTTAGTGAAGCACATATTGGTATGAATAAAGCAGAGGTCTTTGCTAATGTAAAGTCTGAACCATATCAAGTATTAGTTGAAAAACAATTGACAGGTTATGACTTAGTAGTTTGTTGTGTAGATAATCTTGCTGCAAGAAGATTACTATACAGACAAGGTTATGGTGATGATGCTAAATTAAAGTGGTTAGACTTAAGAGCACAAGGAAGAAATGCTGCTTTAATTTCTTATAAAATAAACCCAAATCTAATGGATGCTTTGTTAGCAGGAGAAGATGGTTCTTTTAGTTGTCAAGGTAGTGATTGGGATGGTAGTCCTGAACAGATTAATTGTATGCATATTACTGTAGCAGGTATGGCTGCACAATGGATACAAAGATGGTGGCAAGATAACGATAATGTTGTAGATAAGATGGTGGTCAATATATGATTAGTGAAGAATTAAAAATAAAAGCAAGAAAAGCAGAAGCCATAGAAAGAGCCATAGAAATATGTGAAAAGACACGATATTATGTGATGGTGGCGTGTGATACAATAGGTAGTTTTGGAATACAAGAACCATATGGTCATGCAAGTGAGAATTGGGATGATGTTGTTGAGGAATTAAATATACAATTAGGTGATTTACAATGAGTAAGGAAGACAGTAATATAGATGATTTAACAGAAGACGATGTAGAAAAAATAATGGATATAATATCTACAGATGGGTTCTACAAACATGCAGAAATAGTTAAGGTAACTTGTCCTCATTGTGGAGAAGAATTTCTAGGAACTAAAAGACATGCAGGTGGATTTATTGCAGGTCATGAAGCCTACCATAGGTTTGAACATAGTCGAGATGTAATAGCAACTCAATTAGGAGGAATATAAATGAATGAAGTAACAGAAGAAATGTGGAAGAATATAAAAACAAAAATAGATTTGTGGTTTGAAAATCACGAAGATTGGGAACAAGAGAACCCTGAATTAATGTCAGTGCGTAGTTTAGTTGCTGCGGGTGATATGAAAAAACAAAAGAGAAAAGCATTGTATACTGCAATCAAAACTTGTTTTAGTGAAGTAAAAGATAAACCATTTACAACAGGAAAGAAAAGTAAAATGCCTCTAAGTGTACAAGCATACAGAGATAAACAACTTGAATTAATACGCAACGCTTATAGATATATTTTTGAGAATAGTTTTTCTCTACAGATATTTATTGTAAAGAATAAAAGAAGTGGTGGTGGTCTGTTTGTTGATGCAGAAGATTATGCAAATACAATGGCGGATTCTGCAAGACTTAGAATGAATACTGCATATAATGCATATCTAAGAGATGATAAAGAAGCAGATTACATATGGGATGGTACTGATAAAGGACTTATTTGTCAGATACCTAATAAGGAGGATGCTTAACTATGTCTAGAGGAGTAAGAGCAAGATACTTTAGCAAGTTTAAAGCAAGACATAAACATTACCTAGCAGGTAAATATAGAGTAAAGGAAGTGAAACAATGATAGAAGGATTAGAAATAAAAGATGAAAATTGGAAAGAAGATATAAGAAAATGTCATACACAATTAAAGGATGATATGCAATATTTGTATCCTAATAATAGTACAGAAACATTTCTTACAATTATTTGGGATAAATCAAAGAATGCTTTTGATAGCGAAAGAGAAGTTCAAGTATTAGTTGATAGTAAAGATGATTTGTATATTAGTGTAGGTAGTGCAGGATTTGTATCGTTTCAAAATCAAGAAGATGAATTAACTAATGGTGCTCCAATGAAGTTACCGTTAAAATGTTGGATTCATACTCATCCTTTTGGTACTGCTTTTTGGAGTGGTACTGATTGGAAATCATTAAAGACATGGCGACCTGTCCTTAGTTCTGCTATAGTGTTAGGTGATAATGAATACTTAGCATTTGACCCTGCTACAGAAATAGCAAAGAAAGTTTACTATGGTATGATGCCATTTCCTGAAACTATTAAAGAGTATAAAACTGAAGAAGAAGAATTGTTAAAACAGAAACAGGAGGAAGAATAAATGGGTAGAGTTAATTTTGCTGCAATAAATGTTGATATCAATAAGAAAAGAAGTAAAAGAAAATTTATCACTGATATGATAAAAATTCATACTGATACAGATGATGGTTGTGATTAAATGAGTAAAAAATATTACACAATAGCATTACAATATGATATTAGTGGAGACCCATGTGACCCACCACATCATATTGAAGATAGAATGGTTATGTTAATGCAAATTATGCATGAAGTTGGATTTGGTATGGATGTTTCTTACGGTTATGCTGATAAGAAGATAATGACAACAATAGAAGAAGGTGGCAAAAAATGAAAAATAAATCAAGACAAACTAAGTTAGATGAACATGGAATTAAAACAGGAAAGACAAGACAAACTAGATTAACAGAGTTTGGAATAGTATTACTATTCCTCTCTGCTTCTCTAGCAGGTTGTGCAGAAGTTATACCTGACCCACCTTCAGAGTATGATAGCATTAGTGGGTCTTTCGATACTTATGATAACAAAACTATACCTGTAGTTGCTATTGGGAACAATACGACACTTCTACAGATTATTAGCGTTACATACAATATGACTAACTCTAATAATGATAGTTTTGAAATTAATGGATATGTATTCCAAGAAGGTACTGACTTTGTTTTTAACAAAGGATATGCATTAGATATTGGTAAAGTGTATTTACATTTTGCTTATGTTGAGAACGCCTCATATACATATGAAGTATATTATTCTGAAAGGATTGTATGAGTATGAAGAAAGCAGTAACAATTAGATTTCCTGCTCCATTACCTGCTGAAATTACTTGTCCTATTTGTGAAGGTAATAAGTGTAAAGTATGTCACATGACAGGTAAAATAAAAATTACAGTAGATGCAAAGGTTCCAATTCAAAGAAGTTTAATTGTACAATATGTTGCTGAGAATGTAAAAGATGTTGCATATGAATTAAGTAGACAATATGGGCTATCACAAGAAATAGAAACTGAAGATATGTTTACTGTAGGAAATGCCACTTACGAACTAGTAAAAATTAGTAGTTTAGGTGGAGTGGTTTGGATAGCAAATAGAGTAGATGAGTTAGAATCACCTCGCTACTTTAAATCAATTAGTGATTTACAAAATTTTAGGAGTGTATCAAATGAACAATGATGATTTTAAAACAATAATAAGAATACCAAGAGATGATAGTTCAGAACTAATATTGAAGACGGGAGTATATTGGAAAATACCTGTAGCAGATATTAGATGGTATAGTAACGGTAATCCAACCAAAAAAGGAATACGTGTTAATATGGATGAATTAAAACAACTAACAACTGCATTGAATACAATGTTAGGTGATTTAGATGAATCTAATTAGTTTTGCAAGAATGTGTCAAGCAGTAGAATATAAAACATCTTCTGATGATGTTGCAACTGTTATTAATAAGGCAATGAAAGGTTCTTCTAACAAAGATTTGTTAATTAAGATTCTATGTGAATATTATCCAACAAACAACATTGGTATAAAAAGAGCATATAGTTGGATTGCTAATGCTTTTGGTATTTTTGAAGAAGAAATAAAATCTGCTGAATATTCATGGTTAGATTTGTCAGAAGCAATGGGTCATTTTGTAGGGCATGATAGAGAAGATAGTGATATATCTTTGAACACATTATATACTTTATTAACTTTAGATTGTTCTACTATAGATGGTTCTTCGTATACTTTATTCAAAGAACATATTACTCAAATGTCAGGTTTAGAAGTAAAGTGGTTTCTAAGATATTGGTTAAGAATGCCTAGAAATGGTATTACTGAATTAGTAGTTAGTAAAGCCTTAATTAAATATTATAATGAACCCAAGATTTCTACTTATGTAAAATACAATCAATTAGATTCTATATGTGTATATTTAGATAGTGGAAAAATACCTCCAATAACATCAGAGTATGCTTTATTCGTGAAGCCGATGTTAGCAACGAATTGGAATACTAATGATAGTCTTCCTAATAGATATGTATTAGATATTAAGTATGATGGTAATAGATATCAAATACATAAGAACAATAATAAGGTTCTAATTTTTAACAGAAAGGGTAAAGTTGTTACAGAACAGTTTTCTGATATTGCTAAAATAGTGAAAACCTTTGATGGTAATTTTATATTGGATAGTGAAATATATCCTGTTGATTCTAATGGTCTTCCTGCTAATCATAAATTATTAGCAAAGAGAGTTCATTCTAATGATAAACAAAAGGCTATCATGGAATGTCCTGTTAAATTAGCGATATTTGATATTATGATGTTTATGGGTGAATCTCTAATAGAAAAACCATATGAAACAAGATTAACTCATCTTAAAGGTATACCAACACAATATCTTTCTTACATGTATAACAGAGATTACAATGGAGTTATTTCTGATGTCTCCTTTGAGTCTGCTTATAATGATGCAATCAATGAAGGATATGAAGGTATTATGATAAAAGATTTGGATGCTAAATATGATGTGGGTAGAAGAAGTGGTAACTTACTAAAACATAAACCACCTAGAATAGAATTAGATGTTGTTATAACATCGGCATCTTATGGTGAAGGAAAATTAAGTGATGTGTTTGGTTCTTTTGGAATATCTGTTTTAGAAGATGGAGCATATACATCTATAGGTTCTGTTGGTACAGGTTTTTCTGATATACAAAGAAGATTATTAACAACTGAATTAAAAAGGATAGTTGACAAATATGATAATAGTGTATTTCACTTTTTACCTAGAAAGGTAATACAAGTTTCTGCTGATATGATTCAAGTAGATAATGAAGGAAAATATGCATTAAGATTTCCAAGATTAATACGTCTTAGAGATGATAAATATGCAAAGGATATTAATACAATTAATGACCTAAGAAATATGGCTTTTTAATAAAGATTATATCTATGCTTCTCTACAGATTAAGCGTATGGTTTCGGGTTTAAAAAGTCTAAAGTTCGTTTTCTTTTATTAGTGTGTATCCTTCCCAAACGGTGTCATGCCCGTAGACTTTTCCATACACACTTTTTTGGAGTAATATATAACTACCACCTTGCACACGGAGATACGTGTTTAGTCGAGAAGAACTCGCAGGAATTTTTCTCAGTATACCTACGGCTGAAGTTTCAGTTGTTAAGGCAAACAATATGTCTACAGGATATAGAGTGAGACTAAGAATATGTATCAGAGGTAAATTAGATTACTTACAGGCTATACAACGTAGTTTACTACAAAGTCAAATAGAATGTGTAATAAAAGAAAAAGAAAACAAACAAAGAGCAAAACCAATATTAATTATTTCAGATAAAAAAAGTATGGAGAGAGTACTTGCATTAGTACCACACAAACCATCTAATGTTAATTGGCATATATTTGATGAAATATTTGTTTTGTATATGTGGCAAAGACATTTGACACAAGAAGGTCTAGATGAAATACTAGAACTCAAAGGAGTCCTTTGAATGTTGTGTGCTAGATGTGGGCTACACAAGATTAAGATTAATTCTTCTATAGGCATATGCTCAGTGTGTCAAATTAATCTAATGGTAGAAGATGTACCAAATATTGTTCAAGATAGTGAAATAATAGATTGGTATGTACTTAAAGCAATAGAACAAGGTTGTAGATATTGTTCTTCACATCAGTTTGGAATTAAAGCGGGCATCAATTATGAAAATGAACTTAAGTGGTATATACTAAAGATAGATTGTGCTGAATGTAATAATAAATATGAGGAAATAGTGGAAGTGAGAACAAATGAGTCTAAAACAGATGCAATTAAAAAGGGCAATAATTATAGTAGGCAAAACTGATACTGAAAAGAAAAAGAAACTGTTAGAGTTTGTATCAGAAGGATATATATTCAAATACGCCAACGAATATGACATTGAAGACAATTATAGTATTCCTATAGATACAGGTATTGTAATTGATGACTGTCACTATAAGGCTAATGTAGAACTAATAAGAAAAACAATATTAGAATATAGAGGTCAAGTAGTATTAATGGCTGATAATCAAAAAGATGTATCCAAGAAAATATTTAATCTTTGTAAACTCAAAAGGGCTACAAAGAAAGACACGTCTTTACATGAGATAGCACCTAGAGCGAGACCTCCATATAATTATGATATAGATACATTTAGTTTAGTAAGAGAATATCTTACTTCTACAAATAGAGAAGATATTCGTACTACATTGAATATTAGTAAACCTCCTGATGTGCAGTTATTATCATGGTTAGCACCAAACCTACATCCTAACAAATTATCTTTTGTTGATTTTCATGTAGGAAGAAAATGGAGTACAGAATACTTCTATGATTTATTGGCATATGCTCATGATGGTAGAATGAATAGAAAAATGCAAATGCCAAAGAGGAGAGCATATTCCCAAATACCAAAAATATGCAGAAAGTTAAAACTCAAACCATCAGAAGTACATCTTCTGAAGGATTTATTAAAAGATGAAGCATTCAAAGAATATGCTAAATCAAAATTAGACAATGCCGAATGTCGAATATTAAAATTAGGCGAAAAGAAAAGAAAGAAGAAGACTGATGTAATTATACCACAGTCTTCATTAGAACAATGGTGATAAAAATGAGAACAATGATAACAGGATTTCTAGATGATAAAGTAATAAGAGAACAACTAAAGTTAGACGATGGTGGAATCAGCACACACGGTTTTTGTTTAGTAAATGGTGTACCGGATTTTGATATGTTAAAACCATCTATGTGGCATTTAAAAAAATGGTTTGATAAAGGTGCATTTACTCGATGGGGAGAACCTATTTTTCATAGTAGGGCTTTGTATGAATATCCTAGACCACCAACTGACGGGTTGATTACTATAATGGAAAAGAACAAAAGTAAGGCAAGAAGTATGGGTATAATATGGGTACATAAATATGAATATGAATTCATGCAGAAAGAACGTTTACACAAATACTTACCTAAGAGATTAATAAAATATATGGAGGAGATTAAATAATGTTATGGACAGAAAAATATAGACCAAGTAAATTAAATGATTTAATAGGACAACCGAATTTTGTAATAGATGCAGAACATTGGATTACAAATAAAGAAATGCCTAATTTACTATTGTATGGTATAGCCGGAGTTGGAAAAACTACTGCGGGTATCGTGTTAGCAAATCAACTATTAGGAGATGACAAGTCTACAAACTTTTTTGAAATAAATGCATCTGATGATAGAAAGTTAGAAACAGTGAGAACTAGAATCAAGGATATTGCTTCTACTAGTAAAGTAGGTGATGTGCCATTTAAGATTGTATTATTGGATGAAATGGATGGTATGACTAAAGATGCTCAAAACGCCCTAAAAAGAATCATGGAAAGATATGCAAGTAATTGTAGATTTATTATAACTTGTAATGATAGACATAAGATAATCTATCCCTTGATTTCAAGGTGTGCTAACTATTGTTTTAGAAGAATAAACAATGCAGAAATGTATACTTTATTTTCTAATATTTTAGCCAAAGAATCTGTATTGGATTATCAGTATTCGCAGACTGAACTCGAAACATTCATAGAGTCCTTACATGGAGATGTAAGAAGGGGTCTCACTGAGTTACAAGCGGCTTATTCAAGTCAAACACCTTTGAGAAACCAAATAGATAAGAATCTGTCACCTTATACAGAAATATTAAAATTAGTAAATAATAATGATTATCAAAATGCTTTAGATGGGGTTCACAACTTGTTATATGATTCAGTAGATATGAAAACTGTATGTATTAATTTACATGATACTATCATAAAAACAGAGTTAGCAAATACTCAGAAATTTAAACTTTTGAGAGTAGTTGGTGAAGCAGAATGGAGAAGTAGTAACAGTACACCAAAGGTATTGGCTTCATGGATGATAGGACAGATGATGTAATGATTGAGATTTTTTTAGTGTTCTTTGCTTTACGGTTTTTAATTAAACTGTTTGATAGAAGACCTAAGAGAAAGTGGTAATTACTATAAACACTTTAAACTATATTAGTAACGAAAAATAAAAAAAAAGGAAGTAATAAAAATGAATAATGAAATAGAAAATGAAATAAGAAAGGCGGCTGAAATACTCGGTATGACCGAAGAAGAGGGTAAACAGAAGTTTATGGATATATGTGAACAAAACAA
>Ga0213860_10000970_pt1 | contig 11612 bp, 6 predicted proteins | sample PICome_3_FD_160118 | JGI IMG/M metagenome (GOLD analysis project Ga0213860, IMG submission 160118) | Coastal seawater microbial communities near Pivers Island, North Carolina, United States - PICO550 | ecosystem: Environmental > Aquatic > Marine > Coastal | place: USA: North Carolina | collected...
TTGGCGGAATTTATTAATAAGAGGGGGGGTAACATACCTGTCCCCGAGAAGAAGAATACTGGTGTTACCAACACTAAAATTTTAAGAGCGGTAACAAATAATCTAGTAAGAATACAGGGTCAACTCACTACGATTGACAATAGATTAGCACAACAAAATGCACTGATCAAATCTAATCTTGTAACATCTGTTGGCATGATCAATGCCATTGAACAGAGAGACAATGATCTTGCACAGAAATTTGATGAACTAACTGCTGCATTTGAGGCACAGAGTGCCTTCATGGAACAGCAGGCAGATCTTGCTGAAGATAAAGAGGCAGAGGCAAGACTAGAGGAGCAATTGCCCTCGGCATTTACTGAAGGATTTGATTTAAGAAACACGCCGTTCCTCACATCGCCTTTTGGAAAGTATATTTTAAGAACGATAGGTAAAATCCTTGATATTGGGATCGGAACCAGTGGATATCGTAAGGGATTTCGTGTAGGTCAACTTGCTAGAGGTATCACTCAAAGTAGATTGGGGTTGCGCCTTCTTGGTGGTAAAGGTCAGGTTCTTGCTTCTAAAATAGGTGGTGCTGGTAAAAGCCTTTTAAGAGGTCCCAAAGCTAACGTTGCAAAGGGTTTAATAACTAGAGCTCTAGTTAAAACCGCTCCTTATACCATAGGTTTAGGACTAGATGCTTATAATTTAGTTCAGAAAGGGAGAGTTTTTGCTAGTCGCGCACTCAAAGACTCTTTGAAGTCGGACTTGCCTAAAGTTTTGGGTCCTGAACTAGGAACACAAACTGCTAGACAGATTACTAAAGAAGTTGTTCCAGAAATTGCTTCTGCAACACTTCAGAAAGCTTCAGCGAAACAAATTCTTGAGACAGGTGGTAAAAAGATTGCTAAAAAAGGAGCGTCAACTGCTGCGAAAAGTTTAGGGCGAGCAGGATTTGATAGGGGAGCATCAGCTGTTGGTAAATCTATTACGCAACAACTATATGAGAAGTCATTGAAAAAGGGGGCGGCAGGCGCTGCTCCAGACCTGATGGTTAGAAACCTAGCGACATCAGGTAACCCACTTCAACGTGCTTTAGCAAGTCCTAAAGTTCAGAGAATGATCATTCAGAAAGTTGGACAGAAGAAAGCAGCAGCGTTTACTGCCAAGGCAGCTAGTAAAGCGGTGCCACTTTTAGGCACTGCTATTGGTGGCATTGAAGGTATTGCTCGTGGTTTGATGGGTGATTGGAAAGGTATGGCGTTATCATTTGGTGGTGCAGTTCCGTTTGCTGGTATTGGTTTCGCTGCTATTGATATCTTGAGAGATATTGACAGAGATGCATACGAGGCACACATTGAACCAAACTTCCCAATACCATCGGAAGAAAATTTTGGTATGTTCTTTGCAGATGCGTTGGGTGTTACGCCTGATCAATATGAGACAGGTGGTCTAACAAAACCTGGTCGTGCGATACTACATGGCACCGAACTAGTCATGGATAAGGATGCTGATCCTTATCAGATATTTTATCGTCCTGTTATCAGGTCATTGATTGGTGCATCTACAGAGTATATTCAACAGGCAGGACCATCAGCGTCATTCATTGCGCCTATGTTTGGTCAGGAAGTAAACAAACTGTCCTCTGAATTTGGAATGGAGAGAGTCAATGTTGTTGTACCTGGTGGTGGGTCACTGAAAGGTTCTGGTCAAAGACTTGATAACTTTGAGCGCAAAGCACAGCAAGAAAAAGAATACTATGGTCCTGCTGGTGGTCCCAAAGGTGAGGACGGAGAACCACAGGCACAAAATGGTGGACTGTTGGGAATGATCAAGAGATTCTTTGGGTTCCCTGTCCCTGAAGGTGAGGATCGTAGCAGTGATTTCCCCTCATCTACATTGCCAGGTGCTCACGATGGCGGTGGGACTGGACCTGGTGATCCTAATGGTGGTGGTAAGATTGCTGGTGATCTGGGTGATCACCTGAAGGGAATGCGAACTGAACTCCCCGTCACTGGTCAGATTCATAGACACCCAAGACATCCACCCTACTCTATGAGTAGCGGTCACCGTTCTCAATCCATGCACTACAGTGGCAGAGCGATAGACATCGGTGGATACTCACCATCAACACCACAGACTGGACAGTTCCCAGGCTCTACAGGTGCTGATGAGCAGGCACCAGTTCTTCGTGAGATCCAGAAATGGAATGCTGCTCATGGTGTGACACCTGTTGAATTGGTGCATGGTTCTCCTACATTCAGAGGGTATGGTTCTTACCGTGAGTATCCAGACTCACACCATCACCATGTTCACATTGCATACAAAAATGGTGGTCTAACATATGACAGACCACACATTGCATTGATGGGTGAGGAAGGTGAAGAGATTGTCATCCCACATAAACCTTCTACTGGTGTTGGTAGAGATCTATTTTTAGCATCGTCAGAAGCACAGTCAGACACACAAGTTGTTGCTGCAATTCGTGAGTATGCTCCAGAGATTCTACAGTATGATGAAGAGGGTGAGGAAGAACAAACTACGATGATGATTGCTATGCTACCACAGCAGCAATCACAACCAACAGAAGAACGAAAGGTTCCTCTTGTACTTCCTTCTGGTGGTAGAATGTATGGTCCTGAACAGACCTTGATTTTCCAATCGCTCTACTAAATATCAAGGAGGAGGTCTAGTACATGGCAGCATTTACCGAAGGATTTGAGGATACGAGGGGGTCAACGGACCACTTCGGTGCTGTTGTGTCTAAAGTCATGCAGGCTCGTCGCATGGCAGATGAAGAGAAACAAAGAGCAGAAGCTTTAGCAGAGAGGAACCAGACTAGTCTAGAAGAAGCGGGCATCGAGATGGGTCACTTCTTCAAGGCAGCATTGTTCCATGAGTTTGGTGGTAACTGGATTGCTGATAAGAAAGAAGGATTAAGCAACTTAAAGACTCGCATAGGGTTCTTGAGAAATCCTAGAAGTGGATTCTTTAAAGCACTTGACTATAAACCACAGAAGAAGAGTAGTCTAGAAAGATATCGTGATGCTCTGGGCATGAGTGACATCATGATTGATGATCCTGCACTGCGACCACGATCATCTTATCCTAGGCAGCAACCTGGTGAAAGTGTTGCCAAAGCAGCGTCGTCTGGAACGAAGAAGAAAGTATCGAGAGAAGATATACTAACTGCTGTCTCGGAGATCACCAAGTCTCTAGAGAAGACAGCACAATCTATTAACAGATCTGCATCGGAGAGTGCTGAAGTCAATGGTAACATCAGTGCCATGACATCTTCAGTTGTACAACAGATCAGTGAGAGAACTGATACTCTTGACGATAAGATGCAGAAGTTGATTGATGCTGTCAATCAACAGACACAGGAGATGAAACTCGCTGCTGATAGGGCAGAGGATCGTAAGCAAGAAGCACAACTAGAGGGTCAGATGGATCCTAATTTCACCATGTCAGTTGATAATCCTTACACCCCAGGAGATGAGAGCAGGAGTCCTGCTGCTACCAGTGCTCAAGACACAGAGTTTAGAATGCAGCAGATGTATCGTGATGACTTGAATGATAACCCCCAGGCAGAGCAGGGTGGTATAATGTCTGGACCTGACAGTGGATACGAGGTAACTCTCCACGGTGATGAGATGGTTGTTCCACTTGACAATAACTACACACAGGGAGAACCTAGTGCTGTTGATGGTGTGACTAGACCTGTGCCACAACAGTATGAGATGGGTACGAGAATGTCTCCGCCCAAGCGAACATCTATTCCAAAGTATGAACGTGGTACGATGGGAATGACTCCACCATCGGTTCCTAAATACACCCCAGTATCAAATAATGTAGGAGTTGATCCTGATATGAATAAATCATTAGTGGCAGCGATGTCGCTTCCCTTGCTTGCTGCAGGGGGACACACCCTGTCTGCAACTATGCAGTACGCCAATGAAGTTGGTGGTCGTGATCCCCGTCTTAATTCTGAAATTCAAAAAGCAGCTAGACCTATCGCTGATGTCTTTGGATTGCCCGCCACAATAGCACAAGTAACACCACCTCCACCAGTATCTAACACACCCAAAGCAGGCGGGAACGAAGACCTGCTGGGTTCCTTGAGAAAGTTTATTAATGGTGGTTCTAATCAGAACACTGGTGCTGGCGGCGGCGGCGGTAGTATGGTATCTGGACCACCAATTGCATCGCTAGATGAAGGTATGCATGAAGACTTTGCTCCTAAAGGTGGCGCTGACTTCGCACAGTTCTTGGGTGCCAAAGAGTCTGGCAACAGTTATACTAAACTGGTTGGTGGTAGAGAAGACAGCAGCATTATGAATAAGACTGTCAATCAACTCAAGAATGAGTATGGTGGACAGTTTGCTATGGGTAGGTATCAGATCCAGATGAGAACTGGTGCAGAAATCTTGAGAAGAAATGGATTAGATCCTGCTACGTTTGTCTTCAATAAGGAAGGACAAGATCAGATCTATCAGATGCTACTGGTGCATCGTGGACTGAATGACTTCTTGTCTGGTAAGATTAGTGACGAACAGTTTGCACACAACCTCTCTATGGAGTGGGCAGCACTGCCTAAAGATGCATCGGGAAGAGGATATTATGATGGAGATTCATCTGGGAACAGAGCTCTCTTGGGATGGAACGATACGTTGAGGCATATCAATGCTATGAAGACTAAAGTGCAGGCAAATGATCCTGAAAAACTGCCTGCTGCTAGTGCAAAGACTCTCGAAGAGTTTGTCAGTAAGTCTCAACCAGGAGACCGCAGCACATATACTATTGAAGAGTTGGGTCTGACATATCAAAGAGGTAGAAAATTCTTTGGAATGGGACCACCGCTTGACAGGTTGATTGATACCAGAACTAATAGTGTTGTCTTTGAAGGTCCACAGACTGTGGTTCAGAACGAGATCAAGCAGAGACTACAGAACAAGGGACTGTTACCCCCAGATACTCAACCTCCTTCCTCACAGGTCACACCAGATCAAAGGACTCAAGCTCTGACACCAGTCAAGAGGAACAGAGATGCTTCTAACAATATCATCACAGTTCCTACAGCACCACAGGTAGCAAGCAGAACCACAGGTACTCTACCTAACAGTCAAGAAAACATCATCACTCCTGGCAGATCTTCTGGACTGGAGTCCATGTATAATCCCACTCCAGTAGCATGAAACCAGAATTATCATATGCATCTAGTTTAATATTGAGAGAGTGTACCATCACTACAGTTGATGGCGAAACACTTGACATCACTGATCTTGTGGTGCGTCTAGATTACTTTGAAAGCATCAGTCTGCCCACGATAGAAGCAAACCTAGACCTGGTTGACACTGGATCGAATATCATCTCCTCGCTACCCATTCAAGGGTACGAGGACATTAAATTCACTATAGCTACAATGGGTGAGGATGATGGTGAATATGAGGAAGAGTATGAATTCAAAGTCTTTAGAATTCACAGTAGATATATGGCAGAGAGATTCCAGAAGTATTCTCTGGGTCTCATCTCCAAAGAAGCTTTGATCAATGAGACACAGAAGGTAACTACTATTCTCACTGGCAAACCAGATGGTATTACTAGAACTTTGTTGACTGATAATTTACAGACATCGAAGGCGATTTTTACTGATCCATCTCTATTCAAGATTAGATTCTTACCTGGTAAGAAGACTCCCTTCTCTATCATTGAGTCGATGAGAAAGAAGTCAGTTGCAGATGAATCTGGTAAGAAATCAGGTGCATCTAGTAGCACTGGTGAGTTTCAAAAGGCATCTGGATCTGCTGGATACTATTTCTATGAGAATAAAGATGGTTATCATTTCAATTCTATTGATAGATTGAATTCTTTGGAGAAGAATCCACCAAGAGAACTGTTCACTCAAGAACCAAACCATCTTGAAAGTGCTTCACCACAGCAGAAGATTCTTGACATTGATTTTCAAAAGGAGATTGATATCCTATCCAAGTTAAGGATGGGAACGTTCTCTAATGTAATCTGCTACTATAACTTTAGCACTGGTGCTTATGAAGAATATAATTACAAACTGCAGGATTCTTTCGATGAGATGGAGCATCTAGGATCGCAGTCTGGTCTTGGTAAAGGACAGGCAGAACTAGCAGCAGAACCAAGTAGAATTATGTCGGTGCTTGTGGATCATGAGACATGGTTTGATGGTGTCGAGGTAGCATCACCAGAGAAACCAGATGGTGGTGGACAGAACACTGCCGAGTTTCCTGACTGGCAGAAGAATTATATCGCACAGAATATCTCAAGACTAGAGTCGCAGAACAATCAGCAGGTTCTTATCAAGATCCCCGTGCGACTGGACTTGAGAGTAGGACAGACAGTTGAGATTCAGATCCCAAATAATATACCTACAGAAGAGAGACAACCAGACCTGTATGATCCAGAGCATAGTGGTGTGTATCTGATTGCAAAATTAAATCATGCTATGTCACCCAAAGAAGCTAAAGGTAATACACATTTAACTCTAGTCAGAGACTCTTATGGTAGACCTGATGACACCTCCAATGTTGCCACATAAATAAAAATAAACCCTATTGGTATGGATCCAGTATTATCATCACTGCTTGCTACTAATCAAATTGGTGCCGATGGTTTCAACTGGTGGATTGGTCAGGTTGAAACAGGGAGAGAAAGCGACCCTAAAAAGTCTGGTAGATATCGTGTGCGTATCGTTGGCGTACACTTAAGAGACGGTCAGAAAACACCAACGAATCAACTACCATGGGCAAACGTAGTCATGCCCGTGACTACACCGTTTAGCGATGGCGGTGTCACTGGTGCTACAGCAGAACTACGAGCAGGTAACTGGGTCATTGGTTTCTTCCTTGACAATGACAAACAGAAACCTGTCATTATGGGATCAGTTGGTCACACTGCTGGTGCTACTGTCGTTAAGAACGATGACCCTGCAGGTGGTAGTGATGGTGCTAGAAACTTCACTACTCATACTGATAGCACTGTTAAATCACAAGCACATTACTCTCAAGACAGACCAGACGGTGTAGATCCAGAGACTGGTGCTAACACAGATGGTGGTGAACCTGATGCTGCTCGTTCGCATGAGGAGAAGGGTGCTCCTGCTATCATCGCTGCGCTACGTGCAAAGCATAGTGACACCAACCCTATTGGTTCTGCAAACTGTGTTACTATTGCTAACCCAAAGTGTGGTAACGAAAGTAATTTTGGTAAGCAGGTTACTAACATCATCGGTGACTTGCTTGCTGCCAACCAAGCATCGGGCGGACAACTTGGCAACTTCTATGTCAGTAAGGTCAATGGATTTCTCTACGACAAGATAGCAATTGCTAGGCATCATATTGGTAGAGTAACCAGACTTGTCCGTAGTTTGATGGGACGTATTCAGTCGGAGATTATCACACAACTCCGTGCTGGTATTGAGAAACTTGTTCTGACTATCTTGGGACTGAATGTACCAGAGGAACAAGAAAGAAAGATCCCTAAAGATCCAAAGCAAGACCACAGAGCAGAGAGAAAGAAAGGTAACTTCCTCAAGACAGTAAAGAGAATCCTTGATCAGATTCTGAAGGCACTAGGTTGTGCCATGGAAGATCTCATTGAAAGATTGGTAAACTTCCTAACCGATCTGCTGTTTAGTTTCATCATGGATGTCTTCTCTCCAGCAGCATGTGCAGTTATCAACTTGGTTGATGGCATCATCAATAAGATCTTGGAACTAATTGATGGTCTCATCAACAGTATTCTTGGACCGTTGCAAAGTATATTAGGAATACTAGCGGCACCGTTGAACATGATCGGCGGTGCTATTGCAAAGGTAATGTCATTCCTAGGCATCTCTTGTAGTGGACCTGATGGTAACTGTTCTAAAGAAACTGTCAAGTGTAATGACTGTGGCACTGATGAGGATGGTGATGACTGGTTGGATGACCTTCTTCAAGATCTAGAAGAGGGTGACACTGGAGAGAGATTCTCTTGTGAAGAAAGTCAGGACTACCTAGATCCAGACCCCACTAGTGTTGTGTTTGTTGGTGGTGTTCCTAAAAATCCACAACCTGATGGTCCTCCTTCAGAACCACCTGGCAATGAGGGACCTGGCGAGACGCCACCAGGATTCTTCCCTGATGATGATCCAGAGCTAGAGATTCTTGGTTGTACGAACGAAGACGCCGAAAACTATAATGCTAACGCAAATATTGATGATGGTTCTTGCAGGTTCGCCTACGAAGATTACGAACCAATTCCAGATGACGAGGATGATGACGACGATGACGATCCAGATGATGATCCACCTTTGCCTATTGACTACGACGGAACAAAGAGGTATAATGTCGTCGGAGAACCACAACTAGTTGCAGGCGGTGATACCATCACGTTCACTGTCAACACAACTAACGTTGCTGATGGAGCAACATTAAGTTACTCCTTGGTTGGTGACATCGTTGAGGAATACATTGATGATCCATTGAGAAACATCGACGCTGATGATTTGCTGAAGGGAACCTTTACTGTCACCCAGTATGATACCTTCGAGGATCAATTTGTTGATGAGAACGATGAACTACAAGACATCTCTGTTCCTCTGTGTAGAGCAGAAGTGTTGATCAAACTCAACACTGACATTGAGATGGAAGTAGATCAACTGTTCAACTTCCACCTTGAGGATGAAGACGGCAATGACACTGGTGCTAGAGCACCTATCACTATTCTTGCTGACTTCTCGTTCGTTCTTCCCGATTCATTTACTGATACCCCTGAATCTCCTGATAACTTCCCAAGCATTGAAGTAACCACAGATAAAGAACAGTATAAAGAGGGTGAGGACATTGAGTTCCTTATCACCGCTGAAAATTTCTCCGAAGGCAGACAGTTCCAGTATGTTATTTACGGTGACGTAGATGGAAATGATTTTATTGATGGTTCCTTGCAAGGCACATTCAAACTTAAGGATGGAAAGGCGAAGGTTGTCAAGGGTATCGTAGAAGATGGTGAGATCGAGGACGTTGAGATTCTTACATTTAAGATCGTTGACACCGAAGCTTCTTGCAGTACGAAGATCATTCGTGATGAAGAGTTCATTCTACCTGATCAAGATGGTGGTGATGATGATGGAACAGATGATACGCCGCGTGAACCACCAAGAGCTGATCTACCAATCACTGATGAAGATGGAAAGATTATTTCTGTTGACATCAGAGACAAGGGCGATGCATTCTCCGAAGCACCAAAAGTTATCTTCTCTGGTGCTGGATATGGTGCCACTGGTATTGCTCTACTAGATGACAAAGGATTTGTGAGTGAGATCAGAATTACTAGAGGAGGACTAGGTTACAAGCGCAACCTACCTGATGATTCTGACTTAAGATGTATCATTGATTCATTCACTCTGATCTCACCTGGTATTAGATACAAGTCTGTACCAGATGTGTATGTTGATGGTGTTTTAGGAAGAGCAGAAGCTGTCATTGATGAGCGAGGATATGTCGTTAGTGTTAAGATTATAGATAGATCTACTACCTATAAAACAACACCGAAGGTCACCATCATTGGTGGTGGTGGATCAGGTGCCATCTTCATTCCGAGTATGGTATGTCTCGATGTTGTCTGTCGAAACCGTTGGTCTCGTCAAGGTCGGAACTGGACGTTACGTTGATTGCCCTTAAAGAATTATGCCATTTGATACTAAAAGACACGGGAATAATTTACATCCTTCCGATAAATCAGGTCAACCACATAAGGAACCTGCTAGTGGTAGGACGGAAGAATTATCTACAGAAAAATTCTGCTCTACAAAACCAACAGTACACTGGGTGTCTGATGGTTGGACGTGCATGAGTTGGGAAGGTGGTGACGGTCAACCTGGCGGTTACACTGTCACCAACGGTCAAAGTGCTATGTTCTTTGACGAAACAGGAAACATGGTGTTTTCCACTGGTGTGCCAGGACAATCTGGTTGTGGTGGTAAACTTATTCTGAACACAGGTGATCAACTCCAGAAAGCTAATGGAACTATCTCCATTCAAGCAACTGGTGCGAAAGATACTGAAGCAACACCTGGTAAAGGTGGCAAGACTAAATCAAAAGAATCTCCTGCCTACAGTGTGTATGCTGAAGGTGGTATGAATCTTGAGGCACAGGGAGATGACTGTGGCATCAAAGGTGATAACATTATCATCAATGCTGTCAAGACATTGACACTCAAGGCAGGTGAAGTTATTAACCTTGAGGTTGGTAATGGTAGTGGCAAGATCAACATGTATGCTGGTGACATCACCATGGATGCTGAATTCTTGAATAAGAATATCAATGGTCGTGAAGTGTCTGATGGAACAGGTGAGGTTACTACCGAACAGAACAAACCAGGTGCTACCACGTCTATTAACACATCAGGATCTATTGTCCACGATGTTCAGGGCAACTATACGATCAAAACCAAGGGACACTACAACATCGTCGCAGCTGCTAACCTTAACATGCAGTCACAACTGGGTGGATATTCACTCAAAACCCTTGGACCGATGTATAATAACATCACTGGTTTCAAGGTTGATGACATCAAAGGCGTTCCTATGCCTAACGTGAAGACTAAAGCACCTGCGACGTGGGATGTTAAGTTAGGACCTACGTTAGGTGGACAGGGATGGATGATGAAGTCTGCTATGGGATTTGATCTCAAGTTCCTGAAGGGTGACAGCAAAGTACAGACCGCTGGTGTCCTTGACGTTACGGTTGCTGGTACGATGACGGTCAAAGCACTGTCGATCTTCCTCAACTGAAATTCGACTTTCGGTTACCAGAATTCCGAAAAAAATTCGCCACCAATTTTTCGTCCAAAAGGTCGAGTTGACAAAACGGCGGCAATGCCCTATAATCGTTGTATGAATTCGCTTTATCATGCACTACAAACCATATTCACCAGAGTGGCATCGATATAGGTATTTGAAAGAAGCAATCGACAAGTACCTTGACGATTATGTCGATAACGACATTATCATGGATGACATTCTAAATATTGTGTGTGACCGTCAAGAAGCGGCACATGCAGAGTATCACAAACTCGAAGATCTAGAGATAAAACTGCGCGAGTGACTTATGCTGTCTACCCAGTACAGACTCCGTTTGGAGTTCATCTGCAAGAAAATTGCAAATAAGGAAGAAGTCAAACTTGACGACATGATCTGGGCAGAAAAACTCGCCAAGAGACACACTACTGCTCGTGATTGGTTGAACAAGGCACGAAGACACGCTGCTCAAGATATTGAAGAGGGCAGTATGGACGATTTTATGAATAAGATGGGTTTAGGTGATCCTGACCCAAATAACTACAAAACAGGATTTGACGGTGCAGATGACATCAACGAATGGTTCGGAAGAGACAAACCAGACGACTGGCGTCAGCGTGACTAATATGAACATCGCCAAAAATCTCCTAGAGAAGGTTGGCGAGTTATTAGACGCTGATGTACAATATATCGTCTGTTGCGACAAAAAAACTCAACACAAGAAAATCGTCATCGAATATGACCACAGCAGTAATCTACAGTAACGGCAGTCAAGAGTGTGAGCGCATGGGCATGTTGCTCAAAGATTTGCAGAATATTGAC
>Ga0213860_10000971_pt1 | contig 11608 bp, 16 predicted proteins | sample PICome_3_FD_160118 | JGI IMG/M metagenome (GOLD analysis project Ga0213860, IMG submission 160118) | Coastal seawater microbial communities near Pivers Island, North Carolina, United States - PICO550 | ecosystem: Environmental > Aquatic > Marine > Coastal | place: USA: North Carolina...
GGAACTGGATTCTTCCAGAGTGGTATTATCCTCGATAGTGCTAATGATAACTCTGGCGCTCCAATCACTTTTGTTGGTTCCTCTTCTTATAGAAACTTTAGAGTTGGTAACCAGATAGTTGGTAACCATCTATGGACCGTACAAGCATCCACTAATAACGGTGGACAAAATTGGAACGGAACTCCTGCTATCAGTGTCAAGGGTGATGTTAATGCTGTTTCTATTAACACAACATCTACATCTGGTACTGATCCAGAAACCAATACTAACAGGAACTATAAGTTCAATGTCCAAGGTGACATGAACATTAACGGTCAGTTCTTCCAGAACAACGCCGAGTTCGTAACCTCTAGATGGACCGAAGCGTCTAACGGTAATGACATTTACAGACAGTCTAGAGTTGGTATTAACAGAGCAGATCCTACATATCAACTACACATTTCTGGTGATACTAACATCGAGAATGGTGTCCTATATGCTAACGGTGTCAAGCAATGGTTAGATTCCTACGGTATCTTCAAAGCTAACAGTAATACAGTTGCTGAGAATATCACCGTACCTGCAAACGTCAACTGTGTCAGTGCTGGACCTATTACTATTGCGAACGGTTACACAGTTACTATAAATAGTGGTGGTAACTGGGCTATCGTATAAAAAATCATGGCAGGTATTCTAAAAGTTGACCAGATCCAAAACACCGCTGGTGTTAATATTATGGATCTGCAAAATGATGAATTAAGAGTTTGGAATGGCAGTGGATACTCTCCTATGTCTACTCCTGGCGCTTTAATTGGCGTCAAAGTATATACATCTCAGAGTGGATCTTGGGGTACTGTATCTACTGCTGGTGGATCTGGAACGTGGACAAAACCTGCGGGTTGCAATCATGTTCTAGTTTATGTCACTGGTGGTGGTGGAGGTTGTCGTTGTAATGACAACAACTATCGTGGTGCTGGTGGCGGCGGTGGTGCCACCGCAATTAAATATATCGATGTTTCTAACGTCAATAGTGTATCTTACACATATGGCGGTGGTGGTGGATATGCTCGTAATGGTGGCAGAGGAGCAAGTGGTGGAACATCTACCTTTGGTTCTTACTGCACAGCGGGTGGTGGAGCAGGTGGATATACCGATAACCCATATGAAGGTGGTAGAGGCGGAGACGCTTCTGGTGGTGACATCAATCTTCCTGGTGGTCCTGGTGAAATGTCACACGGATCAAATAGAGAAGGATGTAGTGGATCTACATTCTGGCACAAAGCTGGATCAAACCACCATAACTCCAGTGATGGTGCAGCGAGCACTCACGGAATGTGGGGTTCGGGCGGTGCATATGGATACTATTCACAGAATGGTTATGCACACAACAATGGCAACGGCGGTGCTGGTTGCGTTATCGTTTACGAATATACTTGATATGTACCAAACACTAGTAAATAAAAATACAGGACGTATTATTCAGTTCGTACAGGGAGGAACTGAAGCAAGATTTGAGGTTCATGAAGGTTTTATGTGGGTCGATGGTCCATATGAACTAGAACCAAAAACTACGGAAGCGGACTACCATTATAATTTTCAAGATAGAGAAATTCAAAAGGTAGAACCAACTCCTGCTCCCTATGATCTCGCAAGGAGAATGGAATATCCTGACGTTGCAGATCAATTAGATATGCTTTTCCACGACATGGAAACAGGTCTTGTTCCAGGAAAAGAAACCTCCGCTTGGTATGCTACTGTGAAATCTGTAAAAGAAAGTTATCCAAAACCATAAATACATTTATAGGATAGAAGCGTAACCATGTCTCAGTTAACTGTAGGAACAGTTGTTACAGGAAATGCTAGTTTAACCACACAAGGTTTAAAGCTACCATCTTTCAACAACGCTGGGAGACCAGCAACACCAAACGTCGGTCAGATTATTTACAACACTGACGAAAACAAAGCACAGATCTGGAACGGATCTGAGTGGGATGAAGTTGGTGGTGGTATTCCAGAACCTGCTGATGTTACCAGAGGATCTTACCTAGTATCTGATGGTAGTAACGGTGTTTTCTGGGCGTATCCTGGTCAAACTGTTGCATCTGCTCCTCTTACAGGATTTAGATATAGAAGTTTGATTACACATGGTTATCTGGTGGCGGGGTATAAAGGATCTAATCCTTGGAGAACAGTCAATAAGACTTGGCACGCAAATGACATTACGTTCTATTGCGGCGAACAGTTAACCAGAGCACTAACTTATGCTGACTGTACTTGGAGTGATTACTTCGGATATGGTCATGGTTGCGTCAACGCATTCACGGGATCTTCTAACCATACAGATTCAATCAACCTACACACAGGTATGAGGAGAATGTTTGGTACTACAGGAAGTAACCCTGGTGGTGGTACTTACTCTCCAACTTCTCCATATGGTTGGGAAGGTGATGACCCTAGAGGCGTCATGGGATACACCGTTGTTGGTGGTTGGAACATGCCTGTTAACAGAGACAGAAACTCAACCGCTACTGCACAAAAACAACAGTTTGGTTATAACTTAGGTGGAGGTAACTCTGCTGTAGGTAAACTACACTATCCTTCCGAGATTATGTATCAGGTAGGCAACTCGCCTTCTGGTTCTGATCACACTGCATCTTGTGGTGATGAGGAGAAATCATGGGCATCCTTCCGTGGATCAAGACATGGTGTTAACCATTCCAATGATTCTTGGTTCGGATGGTCTTCTAACGCTGCTCCTGATGGAGTTTGCAAATTCCTTCCTTCTAAGTACGGTCATTTCTATGCTGGTACTGGAAACAATGTTACTTCCCCATGGACTAAATACAGCGGTTCCACTGGAGCTGGTCTAAAGAACGGTACTAAGGTCCGTGCTTATGGAGAAGAAAACTTCATGATGGGTCAAGACAAAGGATACATGATGGGTCAATATGATGGTCAGCAGAACAATCACACAACTAAGTGGGATTATACTACTGACGTTGAAACCAACATGGGCGCTGCGACTAGACCTAAAGGTCATTATGGTCAATCTTCTGGCGGTTGCTGTTCTGCTGCCGCTTCTGTAACTGCAAATCAGGCACAATAATGAGATATCTAATCATCAACGAAAAAGAAATCAAGCAAGAGCAGTTTGTCAATGCTTCTTCAACTGGAGATCTTCGCTTGCACTACAACGAAATGTTTTCGCTGATGCACTTTTCTTGTGTAGAAGTTAGCGAAACAATTTTCCAAGTCATCTATAAAGAGTGGGAGCACAAATATAGAGAAGTTACTAAGCAGCAAGCTTATAACGGATCTAACTTCTTCTCTGAAATTAGACCGTTTGGTAAAGTCGCTGTAAACACAGGTGAAGCAGGTTTTGCATGGACGCCTGCAAATGAAATTATGAAGGTGCCCATTACGTTGACTGATAATATCCTCAAAGATGTTATTGACTTCATGGTTTTCTTTGCAAAAGAAATTATTGAAGATGAATATAATACTAGATTTAGAAATCTCAAGGACACAACAGATCTAGAAAGTGCATCTTGGGAAATTCAAAAGCATGAAGCAAGAGAATGGTTGACATATAAAGGAGGACAAGGACATAAAACTCCTTTCCTAGATTATCTTGCTACTGAAAGACACATGTCTAGAGATGATTTAGCAAATAAAATCCTAGAAAAAGCAGAAGCATGGGAAGATAAACTCTCCACAATGCTTGTAGAGTATCAAACATTAGTCAAAAAATTTGAAGATTGCACTACTGTTTGGGACCTAAATATCTTATATGAGGATTACATTGGTATCCTCATGCCCCAGAAACAAGCAATTGATATGGGCAGAACGATCTCTGAAACTGATTGGGATCGCAAACCAGAGTATGAGGTTGATGCATATGTCTTTAAATTCTGACGCTAATTTATCCGATATCGTTTCAGACGTAAGAAATATTATTAGTTCTGACACGAATGAAATTCATTTATCTAAGTCATTTGTAGACGAATTTGGTCTAAACAAAAAAGATTTTGATATCCTGTCCGCCAGTATGCGCTTCAATAGTGGCATGACAGAGTATGAGTGTGAGCACTTTGTTGCTGACCCTCAACTAACTCCATGGAGAAAAGTCCGTCAAGCATTGATGGAACTAGAAACTAGGTATCATGCCTACATGGAGAACAGAAATAGTCTTAGGAAAGCAGAGATTCTTAGAAAGAAACTAGTTATCTCAATGAATGAAGAACCTGATGAACTCAATAAAGAGTTGATGCAGATTGATCTAGAGAAGAATGACTATGATATTAGTATCTGGAAAAGAAAACTCAGACAGTCTGAACTAGAACTGAAGTATTTCTTAAATGTTGTTGACAAGTATGTTGATGACGAACATCCTCTAGAGTATTTCTGTGAGGAGCAACCACATGAGGTTAAGATGTATTGGATTGCCCGTATGGGTAAGCAAGCAGCAATGGACATCGTTTCTTACGGTAGAATTGGTGCAGGTAACATGACATCTATCATGGACATGCCAGAAGAAGATCAGGTAGAGGCACTTGGTATTGCTGTTAAATACTCTGGTATGATTGGTGGTGGTATTGATAAACTCAATCAAATGATTGCCCCACAAATCCAAGCACAGTTGCAAGAAGAGGGTATTGCACTGCCTAAACTGTCGCAACATAAATACTCAGGACAACTACAATTCGGACAATCTAACAATGTCGAGTCAGAGACACCTTGAATTGGTTCCTATTATCCACCATTCTATTCTTCGCAGATTCGATTGGGTTGATAAGACAAAGGATCTCAATAGAGAAAAACTGCTAGAGTTGGCGGAAACAAACAAATATATTCTGGAAACAAATCCAGAAGCTGAACACATTTATATGGAAAAAGTGATTGTAGATTATGGCAAGATTTTCGCTCCCTCTTAATACCAAATTACCAGAAGATTTTGTACTGAATACTTTTATTCCTTTCCTTAAGGAACATAAAGATTACATCTACGATATCTACTTCACCTGTCGTATGCCACCTTTTGTGCAGGATGCGATGGGTGATGTTATTGATGGGGATATGAGAGATACCACTCTCAATGCTTTGTATGTCTCACAAGAGACAGGTATTCCTTTATCAGCAACATTTAATAATATCCAAGTTCCACCTACACAAGAGAACTTAGATATTTTTATTGAGAATTTTAGATTCCTGTATGATGCAGGAGTTCGTATCATTACTATCCCACATACATCGTGGGTCTTGACTGGACAGTTGCAGAAAGAGTTTCCTGAACTGTTCATTAAGAATACTATTCTTAGAGAAGTTACTAGACCTAATGAAATTGTAAACCTAGCAAAAGCAGGGTTTCATTATGTCAACCTAGATAGAGATCTCATGCGTGACAGAGATACTCTACTGAGAATCAAAGAAGCAAAAGAATACTGTGCTGAGATTGGCAAACCAGTAAAGATCTCACTACTTGCTAACGAGTGGTGTTGGGGTGGTTGTCCTATTATGCCAGAACACTATCACTACAACATGGTGAGGGAGAAAGATGATCCTCAGTATTTCAATACTAGTTTGAGTAGGGTATCTTGTTCTACTTGGGATGAGAGAGATCCTGCTGCATCACTGAAAGCAGCAACGATTCCACCATGGAGAAAAGATTGGGAAGAGTTTATTGATCTTGGTATTGATGTATTCAAGATGCACGGCAGAGAAAATGCAATGCGTCTCATGGAAAGCATGGACATCATTAAACGATGGGCAGCAGACGAGGAGTTGCTACACCCACAGTTCAATGACTACATTGAGGATGTAACTCTCGAAGACAAACCAATTGATATCTGGAGAGAGAAAATCAAGACATGTGGTTTTGATTGTTGGAAGTGCAACTACTGTGACTCTGTTGTACAGTCTAGAATGAAGAGGAGTGATAGACACTTTGATGAGGACATTGAATTAGTTCTTTCATCTATCGAGAAAGCAGCAAGAGGAGACAGTGAGTTTGTAGAAGAAGGATTCAAATATGAAGGACTGTCTTCTAATACCGTAAGACACTTCCTAAACAATCTACTATCTAAACCTGACGCTATCTACATGGAGTTAGGTGTACATGCTGGCAGCACATTCTTTGCTGCTACTATGAACAGAGATGTAGAAGCATTTGCTGTCGATGATTACTCTGAGAAAGAGATCTCTCCATTTAGAGATGATGTAGAAAAAGAATCATACGATGATCCTAAGAAAGTATTTTTTAGTGGTCTTAAAGAGAAGCAATACTTCTGTCCAAAATCTATTCAAGATCTGACACCAAAGAATGTACACAAACAACCTAATGTTATCTTCTATGATGCTGATCATGATCCACAAGCACAGTATGATAATCTGACATTTTTGATTCCTGCATTTGCAGACAAGTTTATTCTTGTCATTGATGATGCAAATTTCATGGGTGTTGTGCAAGCAGCAGAGTTCTTTGTAAAAGAGAACAATTTAAATGTTTTGTTTGAGAGGAAAATCCTCACTAAAGTTCCAGAAGATCCTAATGGATGGTGGAACGGTATTCATGTCATGGTAATTTCTAAATGAACTCGTTTCGATATCAATACTTAAAATTAAAATTAGAAAAAGAATTTTTTGAAATGCTATCCAAAGCGGTAGATCAATCTCAAAGGATTGATCAATCAGGAAGAGCTATTGATTCTTTGGAAGATGGAAGAGTAGATACTTGGGATGGTGGTAAATATGACTCCACAGAATCTACAGATAGAAAATGTAAGTTATGTTTTCTAGATGATCCTGAAATCTATGCATTGATAGATGGTCTAGTAAGATTTGCTAATTCAAAGTGTGAATGGAATTTAGATATTGATTATATTGAACCCATTCAATACACTGTCTATGATCCTGGTCATTTTTATGATTGGCATATTGATGAATCTAATTGGACTCCAGGAAAGAGGGAAGGAAATAAAATTAGGAAAATTAGTTTTTCTATTCTATTAGATTCTGAATTTGAAGGAGGAGATTTTTCTCTACAAGTTGATGGAGAGAAACGTGTAATAGAATTAGGAGAAAGAAATTGCATCTTCTTTGGTTCAGATACACCACATGCTGTTTTGCCAGTCACTAGCGGTGTTAGAAGATCTCTGGTAGGATGGGCACAAGGACCAGCGTTCAAATGAAATTTATCAAAGAATACAAACTGAGTGACTTGTCTATATGTGATAAGTTAATCAATCTGTATCAAGATGCAGATAAAAAAGATTTGACTTATGCTGGACGTGTAGGTGGTGGAAGTATCATTCCAGAAATTAAAAAGAGTAAAGATTTTTTTATTGAAGATGCTGGACCACTAGGTTCTGCAAGTGATTACAAATTTGATCTTTACAAAAAAGAATTAGACGAATTCGTTGATGATTATTTGACAAGTCTTGATATTATGAATCAAGAATTTGTAATGGAACGATTACCACAGATTCAATATTATAAACCTGGAGATGGATTCTATACCTGGCACGTTGATGGTTCTGGTAAAGATGGTTGTGATAGAGCATTTGTATACATCACATATCTAAATGATGTTCCTGACGGTGGTACAGAATTCTACTACCAAGACTATACAGTCAAAGCAGAGAAAGGAAAAACTGTTTTATTTCCTGCAGGTCTGACTCATAAACATAGAGGACAGATATCTGAGACACAAGACAAATATATTATTACTGGTTGGATTTGGTGGGTATGAAAATCATAAAGAACTTTTTACCAAAGCAATTGTTTGATGCATGTGTAGATGACTTTAGATCAAAGTTAAACACTGATTGTTGGTCTTCTAGTAACTTTGCATGGAAACCATTTTTGAGACAGGGTATTCATGGATCTACTGTAGCTACAGATGTTCCTAAAGTATTCACGAATGAAATATCAAAACTATTGAAACCATATGCTCCTGAGTTTACTAAATTGACATGCAGATATAATGTATGGCAACCTGGCGCTGGTATTGGAGTTCATTCAGATACACATCATTTGTTTGGTGCAACAATATATTTGAATGAACATTGGCATCCAAATGCTGGTGGTTGGTTTGTATGGATGGATCATTCAGATCTTAACTTAGATGAAGACCCAACTAAAACTGATATATTCAAAGCAGTTTTACCAGATGCTAATATGTTAGTATTAAATGATTGTAGTGAAAGTCATTTGGTAACTACTGTTGCTCATGATGTTCCTGAGTATCGATACACTATTCAAATATGGGGTGACCTGTGAATAAACCTATTGTTATTAGAAACGTATTGTCAAAGTCCGAGAGAGTAACACTCTGGGATTACTTTGATCGTAAATCTCCTTCTATGAATAGTCTTGCTACTTGGACTTTCAATAATGCATCATATGGTCAAGGAGATCCTATATCCTGGCAGCATCCACTCAGAACAGATTTGATCTTCACTAAGTGTGCTACTACGGTTAGATTGAAAATGATGAAACACTTGCGTAGAGATATCAAACTATGCAAGATTCATGCTAACGGTCAAACTGCTGGACAAAATACTATCTTTCATAAAGATTGGGAAGAGCATGGAGTTTGGACATTCATTTATTTCAATCAACCATATTGGGATGTGGAATGGGGTGGAGAATTTGTATGTCAAACACCAGACGACGAATATCACTTCACTCCATATGTTCCTAACAGTGGTGTGTTTATTCCTTCCAATTGGTTGCATAAAGGACAACCACCTAATAGTTTAATTGGAAACGATATCAGAACAACAATTGCCTTCTCTTTTTGTGATCCTGATATTCATGATCAAATCATTTCACAGACTACAAGAAAATGGTATTAGGAATTAAGGAATATCCAGTAAACATTGATCCAGATGAACTCATAGAGTTCATTGATACTTCTATTACAGAAGGAAGTCTTACTAAAAACATGGCTCATGTATCTAAACTTACCTTTCATGATGGCAAAGATGATTTCTTAGAGTATGACAATCCCATGATTGAACGTTTGAAGTGGTCTTTTCATGATGCCTGCTCTAGATTCTGGGGTATGGATGTATTTGATTATCAAATAAATTCATGGGTATATGTAGATTGGGATGATAATCCAATTGAACCATACATGCACTCACACAATCCAGAGAATCCTTTTACATTGTCTGGTATAATGTATGTAAAATTGGGTGAGTCTGGAACTACAATGTTTCCAATGCCGCATTGTGACCCATACTTTTTACCAAAGAAGTTAATGACTTGGTTTATATTTCCATCTAATCTACCACACCTGCCTGGTAAAGGGATAGAGAATGAAAAACGATATAGTTTAAGTGCCGATTTGTATTATGGATAATGTAAGAACACAATCAAATTTAAGTTTTGTAGCAGAAAAGATTCCACAAGACTTATACATGGATCTTCAAACTTATTGCAATAAGAGAAGAAAGGATGAAGTGTGGAACTACAATCAAAGATTGGCAGGAGCACTCACTCAACAGTCTGGGTTAGGTGAACACAGATATGAATGTCCAGGACTTGAGAATTATCTTTTATACACAGCAGCAAAATTGTGGAATGAAATATATCTGACATGTCCATGGGAATTTACTGGTACGAAAGATCCAACTCCATTCATGAAGTTACATAATCTTTGGGTAAACTATCAAAAACCTGGAGATTATCAACCGATGCACAATCATTCAGGCATCGCTAGTTTTGTTATCTTTGTAGATATTCCATATGGAGAGGATGAAAGAACTGTTCATAGAAGTAGAGGAGCATTTCAATTAGAATCAGAAGTTCTTCCAGTAGATTGGACATGGAATGGTGTACTACTTATGTTCCCATCTTCATCTAAACACGCAGTATATCCGTATCAGTCTACAGAAAAAGAGAGGATTACTGTGTCTGGTAACATTTCTTGGAATGTGGAGGGTCCTGATGAAGAACATTATTAAAGACAATTGTATCAATCCAAACTATCAAAACCTTATAGAAGAAACTCTGAGGTTTGATACTGATTTTAGATGGGTCTACCATGACAACTTAGTTGAGGATGGTATAAGTCAGTTAGTAGGATTCTCTCATATGTTCTTACTCAATGGCAAATCTACTAGTAGTTACACTGGATTGTTTATGCCACTTGTATTTGAAGCATGTCACAACACAGGTATTAGTATATCAAAAGTAATTCGTGGCAGATGTTTTTTACAGACACCTGGAACCAGAATTAATGAATATGATTCTATGCATGTAGATCTAGGTGATCCACATATGGTTTGCCTATACTATGCTACGGATAGTGATGGAGACACGTATTTTAGTGAAAGAATGTACGGAGATCCGATTGCTGAATATCCTATAAATAGCACAGTATCACCCGTAAAAGGGAGATGTGTTTTCTTTGATGGATTACGCTTCCATGCAAGTAGTAGACCTACAGAGAAACCCAGATTTGTAATCAACTTTAATTTCATTCCTTGATAACTATGGATCCCGCACAACTTAAGTCAAATTTTGAAGAGCAAATTGCTACCACAGAAAAGCAGATTCGTGAACTCGAAGAGAATCTAAAAAAAGCAAACGAGTATAAAATTAAACTACAAGGTGGTCTAGAAACACTAGGTCTTCTAGAAGGAGAGAAACCAGAGGAAGCACCAGCAGAGGCACCAGCAGAATAATCCCTAAATATAAAAGAAGGGATTATTGTGTGTAATGGCATCTCCAAATTCAAGAGCTGAACTCATCACTTATTGTAAGAGACAGCTTGGTGAGCCTGTCCTACAAGTCAACATCGACGACGAACAGGTAAACAATGTAATTGACGACACGTATCAGTTCTTCCAAGAGAACTGCTACAACGGTATGGAGCGTGCATACTTATATCACGAAATCACTGCTGACGATAAGACAAGGTTCGCTGCTAGTGTAACAACTACAGAAGGTACTACCAACTGGAAAGAAGCTACAAACTACATTCCTATTCCAGATCATGTAGTCGGTATTACAAGAGTCTTTGGTCTTGTCAGCAATTCAATCCGTTCCAATCTTTTTGGTGTTGAGTATCAGTTGTTCTTGAATGATCTCTATGCATTCGGATCACTTGATATCCTTAACTATTATATGAATAAGCAGTATCTAGAAACTCTAGATATGGTTCTAAACAATGGATCTTTCCAGCAGTTTAGATTTACAGCACGCCGTGATCGTCTGTACTTGGATATTGACAAAGACTTCCTCAAAGAAGGAACTAATGTTCTTATTGAGTGTCATCGTCTTAATGATCCCACAGACGCTACAGAGATGAATAACGATATGTTTGTCAAAAAGTATGCTACTGCTCTGATGAAGAGACAGTGGGGTATGAACTTGATCAAGTATAACAACGTTCAGTTACCTGGCGGTGTGACACTTAACGGTAGAGAAATCTACACAGACGCACTTGCAGAGATCGAGAAGATTGAATCTGAGGTTCTCAGCAAGTACGCAATTCCACCAATGGATATGATCGGATAACATGCCTACCAGTCCTTACTTTCCAACTTACTACGCAGGTCACAGTGGCGAACAGGGTCTCGTTCAGGATCTTGTGGATGAGCAAATCAAACTGTTTGGTTCA